>Ga0208696_1000105_pt1 | contig 70437 bp, 68 predicted proteins | sample Sb_taG_9_FD_187711 | JGI IMG/M metagenome (GOLD analysis project Ga0208696, IMG submission 187711) | Peat soil microbial communities from Weissenstadt, Germany - Sb_50d_b_LC metaG (SPAdes) (version 2) | ecosystem: Environmental > Terrestrial > Soil > Wetlands > Peat | place: Germany... | reverse complement strand
GCTTTCCCGCCCGGGGCTTCCTCTCACCTCGGCCGCCTCGGCTTCGGCGAGATGCTCGGCGCGCGGCCGGGACACGTCCCTGGCGCGCATCGCGGCGTTGGGCGTCAGCTTCATGGTCGGCACGGCGTCATCCTCCTCAGCCCCAGTGTCATATAAAGAAAGAAGGTGGACAACGCACCACTCCTAGCCCTGTCTGCTAGCGCCTGTCTGCGGCCGGGACGTTCGGAGACTACCCACCCTTTCCGTCGCCGTTTCCTGAAACGAAAAAAATTTCGTCTCAGGAAACGCTGTAAAAGATCCAAGGTACTTACCGGGGTCACCCGCGATCCGGGCCTTGTCTGTTGGACAACCCCGGCCGGGCCAGGGCACAGTGGGGCGGTGCGGAGTCGGCCGGAGCTCGAAGCGGAACCCGCTCCGGCCGGGACCCTATGGCGCAACCGGAACTTCTTGCTGCTGTGGAGCGGGCAGACGGTCAGCGAGATGGGTTCCGCCGTCACCCAGCTCGCCTTGCCGCTGACCGCTGTCGTGGTGCTCAGGGCGTCCACGTTCCAGGTTGGCTTGCTGACCTCGGCGGCCACCGCCGCGTTCGCGCTCATCGCCCTGCCGGCCGGAGCCCTAGTGGACCGGCGGGCCAAACGGCGGCTCATGATCTGGTGCGACGCGGCGCGGATGCTGATCATCGGCTCGGTGCCGCTGAGATCGTCTTCCTGGTCCGCGTCCTGCGGATCCCGCCCGCCGACACGGGGCTGCTCATCGCCGTGGCCAGCCTCGGCGGGGTAGTCGGCGGAGTGCTGTCCGGCCGACTGAGCCGCCGCATCGGCTCGGCGCGCATCATCTGGTACTCGATGCTCGTGCTCAGCTTTCCCGCACTGCTCATCCCGCTCGCCGCGCCCGGCTGGCGGGTCGCCGCCTTCGTCGTCGGCACCGCCTTCTGGTCCTTCGGCGCCGTGGTCTACAACGTGGCACAGGTCAGCTACCGGCAGGCGATCTGCCCGCCCCGGCTGCTCGGCCGGATGAACGCCGCGGTCCGCTGGGTGGTCTGGGGCACGATCCCGCTCGGCGCCCTGCTCGGCGGCGCGTTCGGCACCATCCTGGGGGTGCGCGCCACGCTGTGGATCGCCTTCGCCGGCAGCTGGGCGGCCGGCTGGTGGGTGTTCTTCTCCCCGCTCCGCGGGATGCGTGCCCTAGAAGACCAGCGGGCACCAGGGAGCGGGGTCCCAGGACATGGCAGCCGAGAGCTGCCGGACGGCGCCGGGCCGCAGCTCGGCGACTAGGCCGGCTCCGGCCAGCGTGCCCAGCCTGGTCCCGCCCAGGTAGGCCGCGCCGAGTTCGGTCACGTCGAGCGCCAGGTCGGCCGCTGAGGTAGCCGGAACGCACGACGCCGCCAGGCCGGAGCCGCCCCCGGGACCGTCACCGGTGGTCGTCAGCCGCCACCGGCCGGCGTTGGACGGCAGGATCTCGTCCCGCACCTCGATGACCACGTCAACCGGGCAGGAATACCGGCGTCCGGCTAGCGCGGCAGGCACGTCGATGATCCGGACCCACAGGCCGTCGTTCAGCTGCGGCCGGGCCCGCCTCGGGTCGGCCAGCTGGTACAGCAGCGGATCGTCGACCGGCCGCCGCTGAACGCGGAACTCGCTGGTCAGGTCCCGGCTGAGCAGGTCGGCCCAGAGAGCCGCGCTGGCGGCGGGATCGACCGCCATCAGCTCGCGCACGGTCAGCACGTTCTCGGGCAGGAAATCCGTCCACTGGTCCACGCCCGAGTACAGCGCGTAGCCACGCGGCCCGCTGCCGTCCTCGGCCAGCAGGCAGCGCAGCGGGCTTTCGCCCTTCCGCTGCTCCTCCGGGTCGTGAATCGCGCGCCGCCACCACGCGTCGTTGCGCGCGAAGAGCCCGGGGCGTGACGGCAGCGCCGCGTCGTAGACCTTGGCCAGCTCGGGCAGGGCGGCCGCCGGGTCGGCGATCCGCAGCCGCAGGCCGTCGGCCCGGACGGTCGTCGCCAGCGCACCCTCGCCGCGTCCGAACGTGAAGGTGAGGATCCCGCTGGCGTTGCCGTAGCCGTACCTGGAGTAGATCACCGACTCTGACGCCCAGAGCACCGCGAGCGGCTCGCCCCGATCGCGGATGTCGGCCAGCTGGCGACGCATCAGGCTGCGCAGCACGCCTCGCCGCCGGTGCGTGGGCAGCACCGCCACGAAGGTCACCCCGGCCGCGGGCAGCACTTCCTGCCCCGGCACGCTCAGCTGGAAGCTGTAAATCGACGTGACCCCGACCGGCTCTGCCCCGTCCCAGGCCGCCAGGGTGCGGTCGAACTCGAATCGCTCGAGGATCATGCTCCGGTCGCTTTCGGAAAGCGGCGATCCGTGGAAGGCATGCTGGGCGACCGCCTCGAAGCTGTCGAATTCGTCCTCCGTGATAGGCCGGATCGGGTACGGGCCGTCAGCAGACTGTGTCATGGTGCCTTCGTACCTCGGCCTGCCCGGCCGGCGCGACTGGTTTAGCCTGCCCGGCCCTCATCGAATACAGTGCCCGCATCATGGTTACCGCGCCGCAGCCCAACGGACCCCGCCCCGGGCGGCGGCGCGCGCCGCGGTTCCTGAGGACTCTGCGCACCCAGCTGACCAGGCAGTTCATCACCAGGAACCGTCGGCTTGCCTTCGCTCTGTCGGTGCTGACGATCGCGATCGCGGTGGCCTCGGTGCACCTGTCCGAGTGGTGGTTCTCGCCCGGCGTGATGATCTTGCCGATCCTGGCCGGCGGCCTGCTGCTGTGGCCGCGGGCGCTGCGCATCTTCTTCGCCTTCGCCGCGGCGGCCCTCATCTACGACGTGATCGAGGGCAAGGCCGGGGCCGGGATCGTCGCGACCATCGTGCTGACCGCCGCCTTCGCCGACGTACTGGCGCGGACCAGGGAGAAGCTCGGCGTGCAGGGCTTGCGCGGCGACCGGATGCTGCTCGAGCTGCGGGACCGCATCCGGGCCCAGGGCAAGCTACCCGAACTGGGCGAAGGGTGGGGGTCGGCCCTGGTGCTCAAGCCGGCCGGCGGCTCGTCGTTCGGCGGCGACTTCGTGGTGTCGTTCTGCGACGGCAAGATGCTCGAGGTGGCGCTCGTCGACGTCTCCGGCAAGGGCATCGACGCGGGCACCAGGGCGCTGCTGCTTTCCGGCGCCTTCGGCGGCCTGCTCGGTTCGGTGCCCAGGGAGGAGTTCCTCCCGGCCTGCAACGCGTACATGCGCCGCGGCGGGGCCAGCGAGGGCTTCGTGACCGCCGTGCACCTGTCGCTCGACCTGGCCACGGGCGAGTACTTGATCTCCTCGGCCGGGCATCCGCCGGCCGCGCACTACGACGGGGCCGCGGGCCGCTGGCGGGTCACCCGCGCCCACGGGATCGTCCTCGGCGTCGTGGCGGACCTGCACGGAGCCGCCACCGAATCCGAGCGCGGCGTGCTGCAGCGCGGCGACGCGCTCATGCTCTACACCGACGGCCTGGTCGAAGCGCCCGGACGGGACATCGACGTGGGCACCGACCGGCTGCTCGGCGAGGCCGAGCGCCTGCTGGCCAGCGGGTTCAGGACCGGGGCCCCGGCGCTGGTCGCGGCCATGCAGCGGGAGATCGGCGGCTCGGACGACTGCGCCCTAGTGCTGCTCTGGCGCACCTGACTGTGCTGGCCCGGGGACGCCCTCCGCTGGTTGCACCGGCGGTCAATCAATGCTATTACCGGCCACTCTGCCCTTCACCGGGCCCTTCACCGGGCCCTTCGCCGGGCCTATACTTGGCGCTGCGCCGGCGCCAAAACTGACATCCACGTCAGGTATTTTCGTTATCATAACGTTGTTCGCTGACGCAAACTATTTTTCTCCCGTGTAACCTGCGTAAACACCGGCGTAACCTGTGTGAACGGTAGTGAGCGCGTCGCCCGGCGTCGGCTAACCAGGGTACCGGATCCCGGTTAACCGACGCCGCCGTCATGTGACGCACGCGTCATTGTTTGCAATTATTAATGCATTCCCTGGAAAATGAGTGGGTGGCCCGGGGAAGTCGCAGTACGGCAAGCGCCGAACGGACGGGTGTGCGGGAGCATGTCCGCCCGTCGGTGACGCGTGCCGAAGAGGTGGTGGCCAACGCGTCGGGGGAGAACTTTCCCGTCGCGCTCCGGATGCTGCCGGCCCGGCACCGGCGGCATCTGACGAACCTGTACTTCTTCGCCCGGCTGACCGACGACCTCGGCGACGAGGCCCGCCCAGGGGGGTACGGGGGGGCGGGAAGCCCCCCCGTGAGCGGGGGGTTCCCGGGGGGTCGTCCCCCCGGACTAGCAGATTTTCGCCTGCGCTTGCTCGACGAGGTCGCGGCAGACGTCGACCGCATCTACCAGGGCCAAACACCGGAATCGCCGGTCATGCGCGCCATGGCGGAGACCGTGCGCGAGTGCGGTGTCCCGGCCAAGCCGCTGCGTGACCTGATCCAGGCCAACCGGCAGGACCAGCAAGTCACGCGCTATCGCACGTTCGCCGACCTGCGGCAGTACTGCGAGCTGTCCGCCAACCCCGTTGGCCAAATCGTGCTCTACATCTTCGGCGTCGCCACGCCGGGACGCATCGCCCTCTCCGATAGCATCTGCACTGCCCTGCAGCTAGCCGAACATTGGCAGGATGTGGCCGAGGACCTGGGCAACGGGCGGATTTACCTGCCGGGCGAGGACCTGGAGCGGTACGGCTGCACGGAGGCGGACCTGGCCGCGCCGACGGCCGGCCCGGCCGTGCGGGAGCTGATGATCTTCGAGACGGACCGCGCCTCGCGCCTGCTCGACGAGGGCGCGCCGCTGGTCGGCACCTTGCGCGGTGCGGCCCGGCTGGCGGTGGCGGGCTACCTGGCGGGCGGCCGGGCGGCGCTGGCCGCGATCCGGACGCAACACCATGACGTGCTGCTCCGAACCCCGCGGCCGGGCAAGCGGCGGCTGGCGGGCGAGCTGGTCAAGGCCTACGTGAGAGGGAGGTGAGCAGGCGCTAGTGGACCTCACCGAGGCGTACCGCGAATGCGAGCGGATCACCTGGACGCAGGCGAGGAACTTCGCGTACGGCATCAGGCTGCTGCCGGCCGGCAAACGGCGCGGGCTTGCCGTCATCTATGCGTTCGCCCGGCGAATCGACGACATCGGCGACGGCACGATGCCGCCCGAGGAGAAGATCACCGCGCTGGAGGAAGCCCGCCGCGCGGTCCTCGACCTCAGCTCCCCTGATCCCGCTGACCCGGTGCTGCTCGCGCTGGCCGACACCGGGCGTAACTTCCCCGTGCCCATGGAGGCGTTCGGCGAGCTCATCGACGGATGCGTGGCGGACGTGCGGGGCACCAGCTACCAGACGTTCGAGGATCTGCTGCACTACTGCCGTTGCGTGGCCGGCTCGATTGGCCGGCTCTCCCTGGGCGTCTTCGGCACCAGCGGCGCCAAGAGCGGGGATCGCGAGGAGGCCTCCCGCCTGGCAGACTCCCTGGGCGTGGCCCTGCAGCTGACGAACATCCTGCGCGACATCCGTGAGGACCACGCCAATGGGCGGGTCTACCTGCCCGCCGAAGATCTGGTCAAATTCGATTGCAACCTGGACGACCCCGACACCGCCCAGTTCACCCGCCTCGTCGAGTTCGAGGCCGAGCGGGCCAGGGACTGGTACGCCACCGGCATGCAATTGCTGCCGATGCTCGACCGCCGCAGCGCGGCCTGCACCGGCGCCATGGCCGGCATCTACCGGCGGCTGCTCGACCGGATCGCAGCCCAGCCGGCGGCGGTGCTGCGCGGCCGGGTATCGCTGTCGGCGGGGGAGAAGGCCGTCGTCGCGGTGAAGGCCCTGGCCGGGAGGAGCGGGTGAAAACCGACGACGCCAGGGTGGTGGTGATCGGCGGCGGGCTGGCCGGGATCACCGCCGCGATCGCGCTTGGACAGGCGGGCGCGGACGTCACCCTGCTCGAGGCCAGGCCCAGGCTCGGCGGCGCGACCTGCTCCTTTCACCGGGACGGCCTGATCGTCGATACCGGCCAGCACATCTTCCTCGGCTGCTGCTCCGCCTACCGCGGCCTGCTGGCCAAGCTCGGCATGACCGAGCACGCCCCGCTGCAGGATCGTTTCGACGTGACCGTCCTGGCCCCTGGAGGCCGTAGGGCGAGGCTCCGCCGGACCGCGCTCCCCGGCCCCCTGCATATGCTGCCGGCCCTGGGCCGGTACCCGTTTCTTTCTTGGGCCGAACGAGCCAAGGTTTCCCGCCCCGCGCTGGCCATGCGCCACCTTGACCCGGCCGACCCGGCGGCTGACACGCAGCGGTTCGGTGACTGGCTGGCCGCGCGGGGGCAGAGCGAGCGGGCCCGCCGGGCGCTGTGGGACCTGTTCTCGGTCTCGGCCCTGAACATCGCGGGCGACGACGCCTCGCTCGCGCTGGCCGCCACCGTGGTGAAGACCGGGCTGCTCGGCAAGAACAACGCGGCGGACATCGGCGTCCCCGCCCTCCCGCTGGGCGAACTGCACGGCGACGCGGCCGCGACCGTGCTGGCCAAGCTCGGCGCCCAGGTCACCCTGGGCGCCAAGGTCACTGCTATCGAGGGCGGGGCGATCGAGGTGACTGAAGGCCAGCAGGCCCGGTTCCGGGTCCGCCTGGGCCGCGGGGAAGGGGCCGACCTGGCCGCCGACGCCGTGGTCCTGGCCGTGCCGCACGAGAAGGCCGCGCCCCTGCTCCCGCCAGGTGCGCTGCCCGCCGCCACAGTGCGGGGCTGGGCCGGCCTGGGTGCCTCGCCGATCGTCAACGTGCACGTGATCTACGACCGGCCGGTGACCGACCTGAAGTTCGCCGCCGCGATCGACTCCCCGGTGCAGTGGGTCTTCGACCGCACCCGCATCTCCGGGATGACTGCTGCTCACCACGGGGCCCCCGGGCAGTACCTGGCCATCTCGCTGTCGGCGGCCGACGAGTACGCGGACGTGCCTGCGGCCCGGCTGCGCGAGCAGTTCGTGCCCGCGCTGGCCGAACTGTTCCCCGCCGCCCGCGATGCCCAGGTCACCGAGTTCTTCGTCACCCGCGAACGGCGGGCGACGTTCCGCCAGGCGCCGGGCAGCGGCGCGCTGCGGCCGAAGGCCGCGACCCGGCGGCCCGGACTGGTGCTGGCGGGCGCGTGGACCGACACTGGATGGCCAGACACGATGGAGGGCGCGGTGCGCAGCGGCCTGACCGCGGCCGTCGAGCTACGTCATACCGTTCTTACCTCAACGATGGGGGTACGTCAGTGACTGCTGTAATGCCTGAGGGTGTGGCCCTGGCCCGGGACCTAGTGGGCCCCGCGATGGAGTCCGCGCTCGCCCGGCTGACGCCGGACGTGCGCGCCGTCGCGGCCTACCACCTCGGCTTCGCGGACGCCGCGGGCAACCCGATAAGGAGCGGCAGCGGCAAGGCGCTGCGGCCCGCGCTCGCCCTGCTGTCGGCCCGCGCCGCGGGCGCCCCGCCGGAGCGCGGCGTGACCGCCGCGGTGGCGGTCGAGCTGGTGCACAACTTCTCCCTGCTGCACGACGACATCATGGACAACGACACCGAGCGCCGGCACCGGCCGACGGCCTGGACCGTGTTCGGCGTCGGCGCGGCCATCCTGGCCGGGGATGCGCTGCTCGCGCTGGCCCAGGACCTGCTGCTCGAGGACGGCACCCCGCAGGGCGCGTGGGCGGCCCGGTGCCTGTCCGCCGCGGTGCAGCGGCTGATCGGCGGGCAGGGCTCGGACCTGGCCTTCGAGAAGCGCGACGACGTGACGCTGGCCGAGTGCCTGGAAATGGCCGGCGACAAGACCGCCGCGCTGATGGCCTGCGCCTGCAGCATCGGCGCGGTCCACCTCGGCGCGCCGCCGACGCTGGCGATGGCCCTGGCCGGGTTCGGCGCGCACGTCGGGCTGGCGTTCCAGCTCACCGACGACCTGCTCGGCATCTGGGGCGCGCCCGCGGTCACCGGCAAGCCGGTCCGCGCCGACCTGCGCGCCCGGAAGAAGTCGCTGCCCGTCGTGGCCGCGCTGAACAGCGGCACGCCCGAGGCGGCCGAACTGCGCGTCCTGCTCACCGACCCGGAACCGCTGAGCGAGGACGACCTGGTGCGCGCGGCCGACCTGGTGGTCGCGGCGGGCGGTAAGGACTGGGCCGAGGCCGAGGCCGACACCCAGCTCGCGAAGGCCAACGCGAGCCTGGCCGACATCGACCTGGCCGCCGACGTCCGGGCCGAGCTGACCGCGATCGCCGAGTTCATCACGGCGCGCCAGTGGTAGTCCTGGATCTTGCTCGGCAAACCCTGGAACGAGCGCGTGACCACGCGCTCGGGCTCCAGCACGCTGAGGGCTGGTGGCAGGGCGAGCTCGAGACCAACGTGACCATGGACGCCGAGGACCTGCTGCTGCGCGAGTTCCTCGGCGTGGCCGATGACGCCGCGATCGCGGCGGCGGCCCGCTGGATCCGGTCCCAGCAGCGGGACGACGGCACCTGGGCCAACTTCTACGGCGGGCCCGGCGACCTGTCCACCACCGTGGAGGCCTACCTGGCGCTGCGGCTGGCCGGCGACGAGCCGGACGCGCCGCACATGAAACAGGCCTGCGCCTGGATACTGGACCAGGGCGGGGTCGAGGCGACCCGGGTGTTCACCCGGATCTGGCTGGCGCTTTCCGGCCTGTGGTCGTGGGACGACCTGCCGGTCATCCCGCCCGAGCTGATCTACCTGCCGTCCTGGTTCCCGCTCAACATCTACGACTGGGGCTGCTGGGCGCGGCAGACCATCGTGGCGCTCGCCGTGGTCCAGTCGTTCCGCCCGTCCCGCCCGCTCCCGTTCACCATCGACGAGCTCTCTGCTAGCCGGGGGGACGCCCCCCCCAGACCCCCCCGATCCTGGGGGGACCCATCCCCCCAGACCCCCCTTGGGGGGGCACAAGCCCCCCGGCCCTCCCCGGATCCCTGGGCGAAAGTCTTCGCCGCTCTAGACAAAGTCCTGCACCTTTACCGACCGGTAAAGTCGGTAAGGCGCGCGGCGCTGCGCCGCTGCGCGGAGTGGATCATCGCCCGGCAGGAGCGGGACGGCTGCTGGGGCGGCATCCAGCCGCCCTGGGTGTACTCGCTGATGGCGCTGAACCTGCTCGGCTACGGCCTCGACCACCCCGTCATGACCAGGGGCCTGGCAGGCCTAGACAGGTTCACCATCACCGAGGAAGGCCCCGAAGGCCCGGTGCGCCGCCTGGAGGCGTGCCAGTCACCGGTCTGGGACACCGTGCTGACCATGATCGCGCTCGCCGACGCGGGCCTGCCCGCCGATCACCCGGCGCTGGCCAGCGCCGCGCGGTGGGTACTCGCCGAGGAGATCCGCGGCCCGGGTGACTGGCAGGTGCGCCGGCCGGACCTGGCCCCCGGCGGCTGGGCGTTCGAGTTCGACAACGACGTCTACCCCGACACCGACGACACCGCCGAAGTCGTTCTCGGGCTGCGCCGGGCCGGACCCGAGAACCCGAGGAGCCCCGGGAAGCAGGCCGCCATCGACCGCGGGCTGGCCTGGCTGGCCGGGATGCAGTCCAAGGACGGCGGCTGGGGCGCGTTCGACGCGGACAACACCCGCCAGCTCGTCAACAAGCTGCCGTTCTGCGACTTCGGCGCGGTCATCGACCCGCCCTCGGCCGACGTGACCGCACACATCGTGGAGGCGTTCGCCGCCGAGGGACGCGCGACCGACCCGGTGGTGCGCCGCGGCGTCGTCTGGCTGCTGCGGGCGCAGGAGCGGGACGGGTCCTGGTTCGGCCGGTGGGGCGCGAACTACGTCTACGGCACCGGCGCCGTGGTCCCCGCGCTGATCGCGGCCGGGGTGAAGCCGTCCAAGCCGGCCATCCGCCGCGCCGTGGCCTGGCTGGAGGAGCACCAGAACCCGGACGGCGGCTGGGGCGAGGACCTGCGCTCCTACGACGACCCGGCGCTGGCCGGGCGGGGCACCTCCACCGCGTCGCAGACCGCCTGGGCGCTGCTCGCCCTGCTCGCGGCGGGTGAGCACGGCAGCGCCGCGACCGAGCGCGGCGTCCGCTGGCTCGCCCAGACGCAGCGGCCCGACGGCAGCTGGGACGAGCCCCAGTACACCGGCACCGGGTTCCCCGGCGACTTCTACATCAACTATCACCTGTACCGGCTGGCCTTTCCCCTCAGCGCCCTAGGCAGGTATGTCTCCGAAGGAAGCGCATGACAGATCAGCTGCTCATCTGCGCCCCGATGCGCATCGAGGCCCGCGCCATCCGGCAGGGACTGCGTGCTGGCTCCGAGGTGGTGCGCACCGGCTCTGACCCGAAGACCCCCACGGTGCTGCGCACCGGGTATGGCACCACCAGGGCGGCGCACCGTGCCGAAGAGCTCAAAGCCGCCTCGTTCGGCCAAATCGCGATCATGGGGGTCGGTGCGGGCCTGACCACCGACCTCAGCCCGGGTGACCTGGTCGTCGGCACCGAGGCGGGCCTGGTGAGCTGCGCGTCGGCGCCGTTGCTGGCCGGTGAGCTGCGGCGCGCCGGGCTGCCGGCCCGCACGGGCCGGATCACCACCGTGGATCACCTGGTCCGGCGGTCCGAACGGGCGTCGCTGGCCGCCGACGGCACGCTGCTGGCCGACATGGAGTCGGCGCCGCTGGCCACCGCGGCTGGCCAGCGGCCCGTGGCCGTGGTCCGCGCGGTGTCCGACACGCCGGACCACCCGGTCGCGGGCATCGTCTCCGGCGGGCTGGCCGCGCTGCGGTCGCTGCGCGCCGCCGTGCCCGTGATCGAACGGTGGGCCGCGGCCTGCGCGCCGCGGCAGGTGCTGCTGGCCGGGCCGCGGTCGTTCTGCGCCGGCGTGGAGCGGGCGATCGAAATCGTCGAGCGGGCGCTCGAGCTCCAGGGGGAGCCGGTCTACGTGCGCAAGCAGATCGTGCACAACACCCGCGTGGTCGGCGACCTGGAGAGCCGCGGCGCGGTGTTCGTGGACGAACTCGACCAGGTGCCCGACGGCGCCACCGTGGTGTTCTCCGCGCACGGCGTATCGCCCATGGTCCGCGCCGAGGCGTCCCGGCGCGGGCTGGCCGTGATCGACGCGACCTGCCCGCTGGTGTCCAAGGTGCACGCGGAGGCCCGGCGGTTCGCCGCCGACGGGTACACGGTCGCGCTGATCGGCCACGCCGGCCACGAGGAGGTCGAGGGCACCCTGGGTGAGGCGCCGTCCTCGACGGTGCTGGTGCAGACGCCGGAAGACGTGGCCGCGCTGCGGCCGCGCGACGGGGAGCGTGTCGCCTACCTGATGCAGACCACGCTGTCGGTCGACGAGGCCGCGGAGGTGTCCGGCGCGCTGCGCGAGCGGTTCCCCGCGGTGCGCGCGCCCGGCAGCGACGACATCTGCTACGCGACGACCAACCGGCAGGCCGCGGTACGGGCGGTCGCCGCCGAATCCGACCTGGTGCTCGTGGCCGGCTCGGCGAACTCCTCCAACTCGGTCCGGCTGGTGGAGACCTGCGAACGCATCGGTACGCCGGCGTACCTGATCGACAGCGCGGCGGACATCCAGCTCGGCTGGCTTACGGGGGTTTCGACGATCGGCCTCACCGCCGGAGCCTCCGCGCCTCCTGCGGTGGTGGAGGAGATCATTTCGGCGCTTTCAGGGCTAGGCCCCCTGTCGGTCTCCGAGCGAGTGACGACCACGGAATCAATCCGGTTCGGCCTGCCCAAGGAGGTACGGCACTAATGCCCATGCCACTACGTCAGTCCCTGCGCGTCGGGTCCTACCTGATGCGCCAGAAGCTGGCTGGCAATAAGAAGTTTCCGCTGCTCGTCGAGCTTGAGCCGCTGTTCGCCTGCAACCTGAAGTGCGCCGGCTGCGGCAAGATCCAGCAGCCGCACGACATCCTCAAGCAGCGGATGCCGGTCGAGCAGGCGCTGGCCGCGATCGAGGAGTCCGGCGCGCCGATGGTGTCCATCGCCGGCGGCGAGCCGCTGATGCACCCGCAGATCGACGTGATCGTCGCCGAGCTGATCAAGCGGAAGAAGTTCGTCTTCCTGTGCACCAACGCGCTGTTGCTGCCCAAGAAGCTGGACAAGTTCTCCCCCTCGCCGTACTTCGCCTGGGTGGTGCACATCGACGGGCTGCGCGAGCGGCACGACGAGTCGGTCTGCAAGGAGGGCGTGTTCGACGACGCGGTCGCCGCGATCAAGCTGGCCAAGTCGCGCGGCTTCAAGGTGAATACCAACACCACGTTCTTCAACACCGACACCCCGCAGACGATCATCGAGGTGCTGAACTACCTGAACGACGACCTCGGCATCGACGAGATGCAGATCTCGCCGGCCTACGCCTATGAGAAGGCGCCGGACCAGGAGCATTTCCTGGGCGTCGAGGAAACCAGGGAACTGTTCCGCAAGGCGTTCGCCGACGGGCGGCGCAAGAAGTGGCGGCTGAACCACACGCCGCTGTTCCTCGACTTCCTCGAGGGGAAGACGGACTTCGGCTGCACCGCGTGGGGCATTCCCTCCTATTCGCTGCTCGGCTGGCAGAAGCCCTGCTACCTGATGTCGGACGGGTACACCAAGACGTACAAAGAGCTCGTCGAGACGACCGACTGGGACTCCTACGGGCGGGGCAAGGACCCCCGGTGCGCCAACTGCATGGCGCACTGCGGGTACGAGCCCTCGGCCGTGCTCGCCACGACCAGCTCGCTGCGCGAGACGATCAGGGCCGCCCGCGGCAGCTGATTCCTTGCGGTAAGCCGGCAGCTTCCGTTCAGCACTCCTTCAGGTAACGCGGCCAAGCTCTGAACAGGCGCGGCGTTCGCACCCGGGGCGGCCGCGCCGCCATCTATGCCTGCACAGGCGGCGGTCCTGAGGAGTGCTGAATGTTTTTCACCTATTTGCGGCGTGAGCTTCGCGGCCGCACGCGCCAGGCGGTGTTCATCGCGCTCGGCCTGGCGCTCGGCGTGGGCCTGGTCATCACCGTGACGGCGGCGTCGGCCGGCGTCAAGAACGCCCAGGGCACCGTGCTGCACGCGCTGTACGGCGTGGGCACGGACGTCACCGTGACCAAGACGCCGACGGCCGGCTCGTTTACGCCTGGCTCGTTCGGCTTCCGCTTCGGTACCGGCACTACCAAGCGGCCCGCGGCCGGTACCAAGATCGACACCAGCACGCTCGCCGCGGGCGCCACGCTCGCCTCGATCGGCGCGTCCTCGGTCAGCACGGTCGCTGACCTGCACGACGTGTCGGCGGCGGCGGGCGGGCTGACCCTGAACGACCGGACGCTCAGCGGCACCGTGCCGGCCATCAACTTCAACGGCGGCAGCGGCGGTTTCGGCGGCTCGGGGAGCGGCGGCTCGGGCAGCGGATCAGGCAGTGCCGGCCAGAGCTTCCGCGCCAACTTCACCACCAACAGCTTCGGCGTCGACGGCGTGGACATCAGCGGTGGCGAACTCGGCCCGCTCAGCTCCGGCAAGCTCAGCGCCGGGCGCACCTTCACCAGCGCGGACGCGTCCTCGGACGTCGCGCTGGTGGACGCCTCCTACGCGACGCAGAACAAGCTGTCGGTCGGATCCACGATCGCCATCGGCAACAGCACCGGCACCACGACTAACTTCAAGGTCGTCGGGATCGTCGGCGAGCCGGCCGGTGACAACCCCTCGGACGTGTACATCCCGCTGGCGGTCGCGCAGAAGCTGGCCAACATGAAGAACGACGTGAACACCATCTACGTCGCGGCCACCAGTTCCTCGGCCATCGGCACCGTCTCCAGCGAGATCAAGAATGCGCTGCCGTCGGACACCGTGACCACCTCCAGCGACCTGGCCAGCGAGGTCACCGGCTCGCTGTCCAGCGCCTCGAGCCTGGCCAACAACCTCGGCAAATGGCTTGCGATCGCGGTCCTCATCGCGGCGTTCCTGCTGGCCAGCCTGCTGACGCTGGCGGCGGTCTCGCGCCGGGTGCGTGAGTTCGGCACGCTGAAGGCGCTCGGCTGGAAGAGCCGCCGCATCGTCGGCCAGGTCATGGGCGAGTCGGTCACGCTGGGGATCATCGGCGGCGTGATCGGCGTCGGGCTCGGCCTGGCCGGCGCGGAGATTGTGTCGAAGATGTCGCCCAAGCTGACCGCCGTGGTCGGCCAGACCACGGGCTCGGCCACCCCGGGCGGCGCCCGGCAGTTCGGCTTCGGCGGGACCGGGGGCACGGGCGGCACCGGCACCGGCACCGGTGGCGGTGGCGGGACCGGTGGCGGCGGGGCCGGCGCCTTCAGCCGCGCGTCGACGGCCGGCCACACGGTGGCCGTGCACCTGTCCCCCTCGGTGAGCACGAACGTGATCCTGCTCGCGGTCCTGCTGGCTGTGGCGGGTGGCATCATCGCCGGGATCTTCGGCGGCTGGCGGGCCGCGCGGTTGCGCCCGGCGGCGGCCCTGTCCAAGGTTGCGTGAGAGGAAAGCGACATGTACAAGCTCTCCGGAGTGACCAAGAACTACGTCAAGGGCCGCGAGACCGTGGCCGCGCTACGCGGGGTCGACCTGGTGGTCGAGGACGGCGAATGGCTGGCCATCCAGGGGCCGACTGGGCACGGCAAGACAACGCTGCTGCAGATCCTCGGCGGCCTGGACCGCCCGTCGGCCGGCATCGTCGACTTCGACGGACGCGACCTCGCCCAGCTACGCGAGGCCGAAGTGACCAGGGTGCGCGCCCAGTCCATGGGATTCATCTTCCAGACCTTCAACCTGATACCCACGCTGTCCGCGCAGGAGAACGTGGAGACCGCGCTGGTCCCGCTGCACCTGTCCGCCGCCGCGCGACGGCAGCGGGCGACGGTCGCCCTCGAGGCCGTGGGCCTCGGCGACCGGCTGCGCCACGTGCCCGGCGAGCTGTCCGGCGGCCAGCAGCAGCGGGTGGCCATCGCCCGGGCCCTGGTCAAGGAGCCCAAGGTCCTGCTGGCCGACGAGCCGAGCGGCAACCTCGACGAAGACACCAGGGACGAGATCATCGGCCTGCTCGAGACCATGTGGCGGGAGCGCGGCCTGACCATGGTGCTGGTTACCCACGACAGCACCGTGGCCCGCCGCGCCCAGCGCATCGGCGTGATGAAGAACGGCCGCCTCACCTTCAAGCAGTCGGCCCGCCCCAAGGCGGCCCGCACCCAGCCCTCCCTCGGCGGCGAGCGCCCGGACACCGGGACCCCCAGTTTCCAGCCCCCCGACCTCCCGTCCGCCGATTCCATCCTCGCCACCGACCCGACCGATTCCCTCTCCTTCCCCGATTAGCCCACCCGCCCCACCGCCCCCACGGCCGATTCCATGAATGTGGCATTGTGCCCGAAAGAATGGGTACGATGCCGCATTCATGCCTATGAACGAGGAGCGAGGACGGTGGGTTAGGGGTCGAGCAGGGCCTCGCGGCGGAGCAGGGCGGGCAGATCCGAGGGTTCCGGGCGCACGCCGGCCAGGCCGTGAGCCGTGAACCAGCGGCCGACGTTCTCCGCGTCGCGGGTGAGGAAGAATGCGCCGCGCGGGTTCGCGACCACGTCGACCACCTGGGGGAGGTCGATCATGACCAGCCGCCCGTTGTGCACCAGCAGGTTGTACGCGGACAGGTCGCCGTGGGCCAGGCCGTCCCGGGCCAGCGCGATCAGCGCCTGCACCAGCTGGTCCCACAGCCCGGCCAGCTCGGCGGGGCCGGGCCTGGTCTCGGCCAGCCGCGGGGCGGCTACCCCGTCCGCCGAGCCGATGAACTCAAGCAGCAGCTCGGTGTCGAGGATCTGCGCCGGATACGGGACGGGTATGCCGGCTGCGTACAGCCGGGCCAGCGCGCTGAACTCGGCCTGAGCCCACTGGCCGGCGATGGCCTGCCGCCCGAACGCGGTCCGGCCCGTCACCGCCCGGTTGACCCGGGACTCCCTGGTTCGCCGCCCCTCCAGGTAGCCGCTGTCGCGGTGGAACATCCGGTGCCCGGCGTCGCGGTAGCGCTTGGCGGCGAGCAGGCAGGACCGGCCGTCGGGCACGCCGCGCCGGATCAGGAAGACGTCGGCTTCCTTGCCGGTCTTCAGGATGCCGAGTTCGGTGTCGACGGCGGCTAGTTCGGTGACCAGCCAGTCTGGATGCGGCTTCGGGCCGCGCTGGGTCGGGATCGACTGGTCCCAGGTGGACCAGCGGTCGCCTTCCGGCAGGCCGTCGGTCGCGTCGAATACCTCGATCGGCGGCAGCGACCGGCGCCCCCGGACCCGTTTGGCCGTGGTCGGCTCGTCGTCGTCGAAACGCTGCTTACCCCGGCGGGTGGTGCTAGCCCGGGGGGCGCTGCTAGCCCGGGGGGAGGGCCCCCCGGACCCCCGGGTGGTGAACTCTCCGCGGCGTGCGGAGGGAAAGTCGTGCACGGGTGGTGCTCCTCAGCTGAGCGGTGAACAGGGCAGGCGGGAATGCGCCCGCGACGGGCCTAGACATGTCGCGCCTCCCTTCGCTCAGCCGGCCAGCGCCGGCCCGAACCTGCTGCAGGTTGCCATACCGTCCCCGGCCGTAGCAACTGGTTTTCCGCCCAGAACACCAGGCACCCAGCGACCAGAACACCACGAACCGATCAATGTCCTGATGTATGGTCGTGCCACCGCAAGCGACCGCGGAGGCAGTGGATGGCCATCACCGAGTCCCACCCCGCGCGACCCGGTGGCGGCGACCCGCCTACCGAACAGACCTCCGTATCACGCCGCCGCAGCCGGTGGCGCGGTCCGGTCGTGCTGGGGCTGGGCGCGCTGCTCACGGCCGCCGTGGTGGTCCTCGCGGTCCTGGCCGGAACCTACCAGCCGGTCCAGTTCGGCGGCGAAAGCGGCGCCGGTTTTCCCGGTCTGCCCACCGGAACGGGCATTCATTTCGTCAATACCTTCGGCGGTCAGCAGGGCGAACTATATGTGCCGCCGCAAGCCGGCATCTTCACCCTGAAGGTGAGCGTCTACAACACGGGCCCGGAGACGGTCACCATCGAGGCCATCTCGATCCTCAGTCCGCAGGAGCAGGCGTCCGAAGCCCAGGGCACATCGCCCTGGCCGCTCACCCCGGCCGGCCAGGTGCTGTGGCTGCCGATGTCCTATCGTCCGGATCAGGCAGGAAATTCCGTCGTCGGCCTCTCGCTCACACCCGGTCAAGATGTCGTTGTCGGGATCCCGCTGCGGATGAGCGGGATCTGCTACGACCCCAGCGGATGGACCATCCCGGCCGCGTTCTACGTCAAGGAACGCTTCGGGTTCTTTACCCACTGGGTCACGGTCCCGTTCCAGCCCTCGCTGATCATGCACGAGCCGTCGGATCCCGGCGGTCCAGGCGCCGAGCCGGCCAGGGACATCGTCTGCCCAGCCGGCACCACCAAGTAGCCGGCACCACCAAGTAGCCGGCACCACCAAGTAGCCGGCACCACCAAGTAGCCGGCACCACCAAGTAACGGCGGGGTCAGCCGGTAATCGCGCGGCCCGTGTCCGGGTCGAAGAAATGCAGGCGCGCCGGGTCGACGGCGAAGGTGACGCGGCCGCCGGCCCGGACCCGGTCGCCCATCGTCATCGCCTCGGTCTGGTCGTGCGTGACGTACAACGTCGCCGCCCCGATCGACCGGTGCACCCGCACCACCTCCGAGCGCATCTGCACGCGGAGCTTGGCGTCCAGGTTGGACAGCGGCTCGTCCATCAGGAACACGCCCGGCGAACGAACGATCGCCCGTCCCATCGCCATCCGCTGCCGCTGACCGCCGGACAACTGCTTCGGCTTGCGGCCGAGCACATCCTGCAGCCCCAAGATCGCGGCGGCCGAACGGATCCGCGGTCTCGTTCGGCCTTCTCGATCTTCTTGTTCTCCAGCGCGAAGCCGATGTTCTGATACACCGACAGGATGACCGCCTGGCTGCTACCTGTTGGTCATCGCCGCCTCGATGACGGTGAAGGAGCGGGGTGGCAGCCGTACCGAGACCACCCCGCCCTTCGTGTTTTCCGATCCCTCTTCCAGCTGTGCTGCCTCCACATCGGGCAGCGTGCGGGCGGTGCCGGAACGGGCGGCGGTAACCGTCCTGATCGTGGCGGGCCCGTCGAAGGAGGCCTCGCGCAGCAGGACCTCGGCCGTCTCCGGCTCCTCGGGGCTGCGGTTGACCAGCGTGACCGCGACCTTGTGAGCGTTAACATCCGAAGCGCTGACGGTCGCGGCGGCATCAATCAGGCCGAACGGTCCCAGATCACCGATCCGGAACGGCCACCGGCTCGCCCCGGCGGGCAGCTCCGGGCTGAGCACCGGGCCGTTCACGTGCACGTCGACGGCCAGATCCAGGGCCGCCTGGGTGTGCAGCAGCACCGGGTACCAGATGGGCTGCACGGCCGCGACCTCGCCGCTGGTGACGACGGGCGCGATGGCGTTCACCATCTGCGCCAGGTTCGCCATCCGGACCCAGTCGCAGTTCCTGACGAAGATGTTCAGGTAGGTCCCCACGGCCAGCGCGTCGGCGAACGTGTACCGCTCCTCGAGCGCGCCGGTCATGTTGCGGTACCAGACGTTCCACTCGTCGTAGGCGATCCGCGGCGGCGTGGCGATCTTCTGCCGGTAGGCCGCGCGCTGGATGAGGGCCTCGGTGCACCGGATCGCGCGCTCGGCCTGGTGCGGCTGCAGCACGTTGGTCCAGTAGTCGTCGCTGCCGGTGTAGATGTGCAGCGAGTGGTAGTCCACCAGCGACGCCATCCCGTCGATGACCACCCGGTCCCACTCGTTCCAGCCGTTCATGCCGCAGCTGACCAGCTTGGCCTGCGGGTCGAGCATCCGGATGGCCCGCGCCCACCTGGTCGCCTCGCGCACGTACTCCTCGGCGGTGAACGCCCCGACCTGCCAGTCGCCGTACATCTCGTTGCCCAGGCCCCAGTAGGTGACCCGGTACGGCTCGGCCCGGCCGTTGGACCGCCGCCGGCCCGCCCAGTAGGTGTCGCCGGCCGAGTTGCAGTACTCCACCCAGGCCAGCGCCTCCTCCAGCGTCCCGGTGCCCATGTTCAGGCAGATGTACGGCTCGGTGCCGAGTTCGGCGCAGTAGGCCAGGTACTCGTCGGTGCCGAACCGGTTGGACTCCTCGCCGCCCCAGGCCAGCTCGGGGCGGCGCGGCCGGCCGTCCCTGGGCCCGATGCCGTCGGCCCAGTGGTAGTTGCTGACGAAGTTCCCGCCCGGCCAGCGCAGCACGCCGAGCCGCAGCTCGCGGAGCAGGCCGAGCACGTCCTTGCGGAAGCCGCGGTCGTCGGACAGGGGTGAGCCCTCGTCATACAGCCCGCCGTAGATGCAGCGGCCGAGGTGCTCGACGAACCCGCCGAACACCTTGCGATCGAGCCGTCCGGTGGGCCGGGTGGGGTCAATGGCGATCCGGGTCACGCAGTGTCTCCTTGGTCACTGGGCTTCTTGGTCACGGGGTCTCCTCCTTCGCGGCGAGCTTCTCGGCGAGGGCGTGCCCTGCGCGCCGCAGGAACCGCGGACGATCAGCTCCACCGGCAGCAGCGGCGTCCGCTCGGGCACCGGCTCGCCCGCGATGCTGCGCAGCAGCAACTCGACCGCCTGCCGCCCGGTTTCGGCCAGCGGCACGCGCACAGTGGTCAGCGGCGGCGTCAGGAATTCGGCGAACGGGATGTCGTCGCAGCTCACGACCGCGACGTCGGCGGGCACCCGGCGCCCGGCCTGCCACAGCGCGGACAGCACGCCGATCGCCATGACGTCGCTGTGAACGAAGATCGCGGTCAGGCCGGGCGAGCGTTCGAGCAGCAGGCGGGTCGCGGTGGCGCCGCCCTGCGGCGTCCAGTCGCCCTCGGTCACCAGGTCCTCGCTCGGCTCCAGGCCCGCGTCGCGCAGCGCGTCCTCGTAGCCGTGCAGCCGGCTGCGGGTGACCCGCCGCCGGAACAGCCCGGTGACCGTCCCGATGGACGTGTGCCCGAGCCCGAGCAGGTGGTCGGCGGCCAGCCGCCCGGTTTCCCTGTGGTTGGATCCCACCAGCGGGACCCCGCCGCCCGGCACCGCCTGCAGGCTGACCGACGGCACGTACCGCCGGAGCAGGTCGGCGATCTCGGTGTCCTCCTCGACCTCGGGCGCGGCGGCGATGATGCCGTCCACCCGGCGCTCGATCAGGGTCCGCACGATGTCGGCCCCGTCCGCGCCGCCGACCGCCAGGTGCCCGACCAGCACGGAGTGCCCGTTCTTCCGCGCGGCCTGCTCGGCGGCCACCGAGGCCTGGGCGATGGCCACGTCGGTGGCGTCGCTGGCCACCAGGCCGATGGTGGCGGTGGCCCGCTGGACCAGGCTGCGGGCGATCGTGTTCGGCCGGTAGCCGAGTTCGGCGGCGGCGGCCAGGATCCGCTCCTCGGTTTCGGCGGAAACCCGCACGTCGCCGCCGTTGAGGACCTTGCTGGCCGTCTGGAAGCTGACCCCGGCGCGCGCCGCGACTTCCTTGATCGACACGTACCGCCGTCGGGCCATCGCGTCCTTCCGTCGGGTCCTCGTAACCGCGCCCAGCTGGCCCTGTCGCCGCTGGCCCCTTCGCCATCTTGAGCGAACGTTCGCTCTAGCACGCTAGATCCTCCGGCCATATCCGGTCAAGTAGGCGTATCTAAGATGTTTCGCCCCCGTTATCCGGGAGCGATCGTCATCCGCCCCCGGCCGCCGCGCGTCGGCCATAGATTGTCTGCGGGGAAGCGAGGAGGTTACGTGTCGCCGAACAGGCTGGTCCTGGCCACGGTGCTGCTGCTAGCTACCGTGGCAGGCTGCTCCCACCCGCAGCAGGCGCCGCGGGCCACCCCGTCGAGTCCCGCTCCAGGCACCACGGGCACCACGGGCATCACGGCGTCCGGCCCGGCCACCCTCCCCGGCCCGGACGGGGAACAGGCCCGCTGGGTGATCGAGGAGAACGACAAGCCGGGCACGACCGCCTGGGAGATCCACGGCGCGCACGCCGGCATCAGCGGGTTCGCCAGCCTGGCCTACGCCCAGCCGGGCCAGAAGGTCACCCTGTACGTCAGCACCACCGGCCGAACATTCCGGGCGCAGGCCTTCCGCATGGGCTACTACCAGGGCCGGGGCGCCCGCCTCATCTGGACCTCAGCGCAGGTCACAGGCAAGGACCAGCCCGGCTGCCCGGTCACGTCCGGCATCAACATGGTGGCCTGCGACAACTGGTCCCCGTCCCTGTCGTTCGACGTCACCCCCGCGTTCGTCCAGGGCGACTACCTGATCAAGCTGACCGGCCCGGGCAACCGGCAGAGCTACGTGCCGCTGACGATCTGGGACCCGGCCAGCACCGCCACCTACGTGATCAAGAACGACGTGTTCACCTGGCAGGCCTGGAACTTCTACGGCGGCTACGACTACTACCAGGGCCTGGGCAGCTGCCCGCCGGACGTGTACCCGGTCTGCAACCGGGCCCGGGTGGTCTCCTACGACCGGCCCTACGCCGCGGAGGACGGCTCGGGCAACTTCCTCGCCCTGGAGTACCCGCTGGTCAGGTGGGCCGAGCAGCACGGTCTCGACGTCACCTACGCCACCGACCTGACCGTCCAGGAGCATCCCGGCTACCTGCTGAAGCACAAGGTCCTGCTATCCCTGGGCCACGACGAGTGCTGGTCGCTGGGGGAGCGCCAGGCCGCCGTCACGGCCTACGACGCCGGCGTCAACGTCGTCTTCTTCGCCGCAAGCCCGATCCTGCGGCACGTCAGGACCCAGGCCTCCCCGCTCGGCCCCGACCGCGAGCTCGTCGACTACCGGGACTCGGCCGCGGACCCGCTCGACGGCCGGGGCAATCCGCTCCAGGTCACCGGCAACGAGTGGTCCAACCCGCCGTCCAGCTGGCCGGAGTACAGCTTCGTCGGCGATACCTACGCCGGCTTCCTCGAGCCCGGCCTGGACGTGGGCTTCCGGGTCGCGGACGCCTCGGCCTGGGTCTTCGCCGGTACCGGCCTGCGCGACGGCGAGATCATTCCCGGCGTGGTCGCCTCGGACGTGGACAAGTTCGACCGGGCCTACGGCCAGCCGGCCGATGACCAGATCTTCGGCCACTCGCCGATCCCGGCTGGCCTGGGCCAGACCAGCATCGGCGCGTTCTTCTCCGACATGACCTACTACACGGACGCGTCCGCCGACGCCGGCGTGCTCGACACCGGCACCAACAACTGGATCCCGGCGCTCGGCGACCGCAGCGGCTGCCACCCGGGCGGCATCTGCGAGGCCACCATGGTGCAGCGCATCACCGGCAACATCCTCAAGCTCTTCGGCCAGGGACCGGCCGCCAGGATCCAGCCCTCCGTCCCCAACTGGCAGCAGGTCACCGGCCAGTAAAGCAGCTCGCCGCCCCGCCCTCGCCGGAAGGTGCCCCGCCGCGCCCGCCTCCCATTCTTGATCCCGAACGACCTGTCCAGGCCGAAGGGCGGCCGCGCCTAGACTTGGACGAACTCGATGCCGGTGAGCTGGCAGAACGCCTTCCAGTCGGCGGAGTGGTGGCCCAGGTTCATCACCTCGTGGTGCGGGCCGCCGTGCGACAGCCAGCCGTTCAGGCACTTGCGCAGCCCGGAGGCGGGCCGGAACTGCCCGTACGGCATCTCCAGGGCCGGCAGTTCCTGGCTGTCCAGGTTCTCGCCCTCGGCGACCACCAGCCGGAAGCGGTCGCCCTCCAGCGAGACCAGCGCGGCCAGCGTGGCCGGCCCCGGCTGGTACTGGAACAAGAACGTGGGCGGGTCGGCCAGCCGCCCGATGCCCAGCGGCCGCTTGATCAGCTTCACCGGCCGGTCGGACCGGGCGATCTTCCAGTTGCCCTCGCCCATGTGGCTCTGCAGGATCGAGTCCGAGGGGAAGTCCATCGCGTACATCTCGGTGAAGTGCGCGTCGCCGATCAGCACGTGCCCGGCGGTGACCAGGCAGGCGGTGAGCACGTCGCCTTCGGCCGCGTACCCGTAACCCTTGGCCATCAGCGACGACGCCGCGGCCAGCGGCAGCCGGGCGAACCGGCCGTCTTCGCCGATCGCGTCGAAGTGCGCGGTGTAGGCGCCGAACCCCCGCTCGTCCAGGATCTGCTCGATCGCCACCTGCATCCGGGCGTGGTCCGTCCGTTCCTCAGCAGAAAGCCGCGGGTCGATCTCGAAGTTCTCGTCCTCGAAGGAGATGACCGAGGCAACCGCGTCGTCGCTGGCATCTTGCATGCCGCGCCACAGGTCGCCCTGCGCGACCGAGATGATCGCCGGGCCCAGGGTCCGGACCAGCGCGTTCTCGTCGACGCGGATGTCGCCCATCTCGTTCATCGCGTAGCCGAAGATGGCGACCTTGAGCTGCTTCCACGCGGTGGCCGTGGCCGCCGCGCGGGCCCAGCGCCCGACGTCGGCCCGGAACGAGGCGCTCTTCCAGTCATCGGTCAGCACGGCGAACCGTTTCCCGGCCCGGACCATGGCGTTGGCCGTGTCCTGCGCGCCGTGCACGCCCTGGTTGTAGGTCATGTCAGCCATGTCCCAGGCGGGCGTAACGTTGGGTTCCGGCTGGATGTTGGCCAGGCAGACGGGCAGCCGGGACTCCGAGAGCAGCCGCGCCACCCGCATGGCCGGGCCGTAGGTGAGCATGACGACGAGCACGCCGTCCAGGTCGGCGTCCTCGAACTCGCGCATGGCGCGCTCGGCGTCCTCACGGTACTTAATCGCCTTGCTCGGGGTGAACTCCGCGACGTCGGACAGGTGCGCGGCGAGTTCCGCGGCGTACCCCTCCTGCCGCTCCGCGATCCCGGGGATCATGTCGTCGTACAGGTCCTGCATGATCCCGAGAATGCCGATGCGCGGCTTACGCCCGTTGAGAGCGGTCATGGCTCAGGTCTCCTTTTAAGCGTCAACGCTGTCCGTAGTAGTTCTTGTAGCGGGCGTGCAGCGCGTCCACCGCCTCTGCGGGCAGCGGCGCGAGCTCGCCGAAGGCGCGGGCCAGGTGGACGGTGCGCGCCACGTCTTCGCACATCACGGCGGCCTTCACCGCGTCACGGCCGGTGCCGCCGATGGTGAAGACGCCGTGGCTGCGCATCAGGACGGCGGGGGAGCGGTGCCCGGTCAGCGTGGCGACCACGCCCCGGCCGATTTCGTCGCCGCCGATCAGCGCGAACGGCCCGACCGGAATCTCGCCGCCGAACTCGTCGGCCATCGCGGTGATCACGCACGGGACGGGCTCGCCGCGCGCGGCCCACGCGGTCGCGTAGGTGGAGTGGGTGTGCACCACGCCGCCGACCTCAGGCATGTGCCGGTAGATGTAGGCGTGCGTGGCGGTGTCGCTGGACGGGCTCAGCCCGTCGGAAACAGGCTTGCCGTCCAGGTCGCAGACCACCATCGACTCCGGCGTCAGGTCGTCGTAGGAGACGCCGCTCGGCTTGATCACCATCAGGTCCCCCAGCCGCCCGGACACGTTGCCCGAGGTCCAGGCGACCAGGTTGTTGCGCACGAGCTCGGCGTGCAGCGCGCAGACCGTCTTGCGCAGCGCGGCGAGTTCAGCGCCGTCCGGCATGCTCATCGTGCTGCCTCCCTCGCCGCCCACGCGCGGTCGCGGATCGCCCGCAGCCGGTACATGACCTGGTTCTCTCCACGGCCGAAGTAGTCGTGCAGCCGCACGTACTCGGCGTACAGCTCGTCGTACACGTCGGCGCGGGCCGCGTCGGGCTGGTAGATGTCCCGGTCGATGCGGCCCATGACCGCCGCCGCGGCCGGCACGTCCGGGTAAGCGCCCGCCGCGACCGCCGCGTGAATGGCCGAGCCAAGTGCCGGGCCCTGCTCGGACCCGATCACGCTAAGCGGGCGCCGGGTGACGTCCGCGTAGATCTGCATGAGCGGGGCGCTCTTGGTCAGGCCGCCGGCCACCACGAGCTCCGTGACCGGCACGCCCGAGTCGGCGAACGTGTCCATGATCATCCTGGTGCCGAACGCGGTGGACTCGAGCAGCGCGCGGTAGATCTCCGGCGCCGTGGTGGCGAGCGTCAGGCCGATGATGGCGCCGGACAGGCGGCCGTCGACCAGGACCGAGCGGTTGCCGCCCTCCCAGTCCAGCGCGATAAGCCCGTGTGCCCCGACCGGCTGGGCGGCCGCCTTCTCGTCGAGCAGCTGCTGCAGCGAAACGCCGCGCTGCCGTGCCTCGCCGGCGAACTCGCCGGGGACACCGTTGCGCGCGAACCAGGCGAAGATGTCGCCGACCCCGCTCTGCCCCGCCTCGTATCCCCACAGCCCGGCCACGATGCCGCCGTCGACCACCCCGCACATGCCGGGCACCTCGGCCAGCTCGGCGCCGTTCATGCTCTGCTGCCCATTCATGACATGGCAGGTCGAAGTGCCCATGATCGCGACCATCTTGCCCGCCGCGACCGGGCCGGCCGCGGGCACCGTGACGTGCGCGTCCACGTTGCCGACGGCCACCGCGATGCCCGCGGGCAGCCCGGTCAGCGCGGCCGCGGCCGGGGTCAGCCCCCCGGCCCGGGCGCCGAGCGGCGAGATGGGATGAGCGAGCTTGCCGGCGGCGAAACTAACGAAGCGCGGATCGAGGGCGGCCAGATACGCCGGCGACGGGTAGCTGCCGTCCTGGAAGATGCCCTTGTACCCGGCCGTGCACGCGTTCCTGGTCTCGGTCCCGCACAGCTGCCAGATGATCCAGTCGGCGGCCTCGATCCACCGGTCGGCGCGCTGGTACAGCTCGAAGTCCTCCTCCAGCAGCTGCAGCGCCTTGGCGAACTGCCACTCCGAGGAGATCTTGCCGCCGTAGCGGTTGATCCACTTCTCGCCCCGCTCGTGGGCGACAGCGTTGATCCGGTCCGCGTGCGGCTGGGCGGCGTGGTGCTTCCACAGCTTGGGGTAGGCATGCGGGCGGGCGGCCAGGCCGGGCAGCTGGCACAGCGGCGTGCCGTCGGCGAGCACCGGCATGCAGGTAGAGGCGGTGAAGTCGGTGGCGATGCCGATCACCTGGGCCGGGTCGATGCCCGCGTCCCTGATCGCGGCCGGGATCGCGGCGGCCAGCGCGCCGGTGTAGTCGGCCGGGTCCTGCAGTGCCCAGTCCGGTGGCAGATCGGCGCCGGCCAGCTCGCGGTCGATCACGCCGTGCCGGTACTCGCTGACGGCGGTGCCCGCCTCGGCGCCGTCGCTCACCCGCACCACGAGGGCCCGGGCCGACAGCGTGCCGAAGTCCACGCCGACGGCGAAAGCGTCACCGCTGACATCTTTGTTAGCGCTAACATCCATCTGTCCGCCTTATCCTACGTTCCTTCCAGTGCATTCTTGCCGCCCGCCGGCCGGCTCAATCCAGGTGGCTCAACCAGGCCGGAGTCGGCATGACCCCGGCCGGTCAGTGCGGCCCGGCGGCGCTCGCCCGCACGATCAGCTCGGGCGCCACCCGGACCCTGGGCCCGGCCGGGATCATGCCGGCCATCCGATCGACTAGCGTACTCAGCGCCTGCCGGCCGACCTCACCGAAGTCCTGCCGCACGGTGGTGAGCGGCGGCCGGAAGAACCCCGCCTCGGGCACGTCGTCGAAGCCGACGATGCTGACGTCCTCCGGCACCCGCAGCCCTCGTTCGGTCAGCGCCCGGATGACGCCGAGCGCCATCGTGTCGTTGGCGCAGAAGATGGCCGTAAGCCCGGGTTCCGCGGCTAGCTGGCCGCCCAGCTCGTAGCCGGAGGAGGCGGACCAGTCGCCGGCCAGCACGGGCGGCTCGGGCACGGCGGCCGCACGCATCACCTGCTGCCAGCCGAGGACGCGTTCCTTCGCGTCCAGGCAGGACGACGGCCCGGCGACGTGGTAGACGCATCGGTGCCCCAGGCCGAGCAGGTACCGGGTCGCCGTGGCGGCGCCGACCGTGTTGTCGATGGCCACCGAGGTGACCGACGCGCGAGTGCCGCAGCCCACCGCGACCAGCGGCACCTCCGGGGGCACATGCGCGAGCGCGGCCACGGCGGTGTCCTGTGTCGCGATGACGACGATGCCCTCGATGCCCTGGCCGAGGAACCGGTCCACCGCGTCCAGCATCGACCTGCGGTCCAGGGCCGGAAGGCTGGCCACGGACACGAAGTAGGTGTCGTGCGCCGCCCGTTCGAACCCGTAGAGCATCGACGTGGGGCCGTAGAGCATGGTGTCGGCGGTGATCACGCCAAGCGTGTGAGTGCGCCTGGTGACCAGCGTCCTGGCCGCGGCGTTCGGCCGGTAGGCGAGCTCGCGGATGGCGGCGAGCACCTTGTCCCGGGTCAATGGGCGAACGTTCGGGTGCTCGTTCAGGACCCGCGAAACGGTCTGGTGTGACACCCCCGCCAGCCGGGCTACGTCGGCCATGACCGGCGGCCTGGACAGGTTGCCGGTGCCGGGTACAACGGACGTTCTCACCCGGCTCCTGGCCTGCTCACCCGGTGACGACGTCACGTCGTGCCTCCCTCTGCCGCGCGCGCTGCGGCGCCATGCGGCTAGCCGGGACCGACGTTAGCGCTAACATCCGTGCAGATCAAACAGCGGCGCTCTCACGTCGAAGCCCCCGACAGCGACATGCGCCTCTTCGCGGCCGCCCGGATTCCTTGCACTTCAGCGTAGCCGCCACGCGGCCACGGCGGTAGCCCACGGCCCCGCCGTCACTTCAGGCACAAGCTCCCCGCGAGGTCGGGGCTTCGGGCGCAGGCTCCCCGCGAGGTCGGGGCTTCGGGCGCAGGCTCCCCGCGAGGTCGGGGCTTCGGGCGCAGGCTCCCCGGCGCGGTTAGGGCTTGTCGCGGCTCGCCGTGCTGTCCCGCAGGTCGCGGATCGCGGCCTTGGCCTTGCGGCCGGCCTCGCCCTCCCGCAGGTCGCGCAGCACGTCCCGGGCGGCGTCACGCGCCTTGCCGACCGCCTCGCTGTCCCGCAGGTCGCGGATCGCGGCCTTGGCCTTGCGGCCGGCCTCGCCCTCGCGCAGGTCGCGCAGCGCGGCTTCGGCCTTGCGCCCGGCCTCGCCCTCGCGCAGGTCGCGCAGCGCGGCTTCGGCCTTGCGCCCCGCGTCGCTGGTGCGCACGTCCTGCAGCGCGGTCCTGGCCTTGCGGGCCGCGTCGCCGTGCTCGGCGCCGCGCAGCCACGCGATCAACCTGGACCACCAGCTCCGAACCTGCTGCTCGATTTCGGTCATCGCGTACTCTCCTTCGCGCTCCGGGCGATTCGCGCCCGTCGCTCACGTCAACAAACACGATATAACGTAATTCAGACCTCCGCCAACTGCCTACCCGTAGAGCCGCCGGCCAACCCCAGGACGGCAGCCGGGTGCCGAGGCTCCCCGGCGCCGGCGCACGGGCCTAGCCTGGCCGCTCGACGCCGGCCAGGATCACGTCCACGACATCGGCGATGAAGTCGTCGCTCATCGGCAGGTGGCCGAGCAGCAGCCGGTGCTCGGCGGCGCCGAAGAACAGGTCGAGGACAACATCCCGCTCCACGCCGGGCGCGATCTCGCCGCGGGCGATGGCGCGGTCCAGCATGATCCGGTGCTGGGAGCGCAGCGGCTCGATCACGCGGTCTCGCCACGCCCCGCGCAGTTCGGCGTCGTGCTGTGCCTCGGCGATCAGGCCGGTCAGCATCGATCCCATCGGCGTCTGGGTGACCGCCCGCACCCACGCGTGCAGCGCCGCGAGCAGGTCACCGCGCAGCGTCCCGGTGTCCGGCAATGGCTGCTCCTCGCGGAACGAGGCGACGAAGGCGTCCAGCGCGAGCAGGCCCTTGGACGGCCAGCGCCGGTAGATCGTGGTCTTGCCGACCCCGGCGCGCGCGGCGACCTCCTCGATCGACATCGCGGCCAGCCCTCGTTCGGCGAGCAGTTCCGCGGCCGCGGTCAAGATGGCGCGGTCCGCCTCCTGGCTCCGCGGCCGCCCCCGCTGCGCCCCGCCGACCGCCGCGCCCCCCGCCGGACCCGTGCCCGCCGGACCCGTGCCCGCCGGACCCGTGCCCGCCGGACCCGTGCCCGCCGCGCCCACCGGATCCGGGACCGGCTGATCCGCCGGGGCAGGAATATCCCCGCTCATCGCCGGGCTGTACCCTGTAGATATCCGAAACGATCCGTAACGTATCTGATTGGTATCATGCCCGTCACAGTGCCATCCCACGTCACAATGCCCTCCAGCCATCCTGAGCCTTCGCCCGCCAACCGCCCCGGACCTTCGCCCGCATACCGCCGCGACTCCCGGCCCGCCGCCCTGCCCATTTCCGGGCCCATTTCCGGGCCCACCTCCGGCCCTCCCCGCCGCCAGCCGCTGCAGCTAGCCCTGATCCTTGTCGCCGCGTTCATGGTCGTCCTCGATTTCAGCATCGTGAACGTCGCGCTGCCCTCGATTGAGCGGGAACTGCAGATGCCGGCCGATGCGGTGCAGTGGGTGGTGACGGGATACGCCATCTCGTTCGGCGGCCTTCTTATCCTCGGCGGCCGGGCGGCTGACCTGCTCGGTCGGCGGCGCATGTTCGTCGCGGGCCTGGTCGCGTTCTCCTTGGCCAGCCTGGCCGGCGGGCTGGCCCAGGACCCGGTGCTGCTGATCGCCGCGCGCGTCGTGCAAGGCGCGGGCGCCGCCATCGTCGCCCCGGCCGCGCTGTCTCTCATCACCACCGGCTTCCCCGAAGGCCCCGAGCGTACTCGCGCCATCGGCCTGTACGGTGCGGTCTCCTCCGTCGGCTTCGTCGCCGGCCAGGTGCTCGGCGGCGTGCTGGTGCAGTTCACCAGCTGGCGCGCGGTGTTCCTGGTCAACGTCCCGGTCGGCCTGATCGCCGCCGCCCTGGCCCCGACCATTCTCGGCCCCGCCAAGACCGCAGCCAAGACCGCAGCCAAGACGGCCGCTCAGACGGTCACCGCCAAGACCGCCGCCGTCGGCGGCCGCGTACGCCGACTCGACCTGCGCGGTGCGCTGCTGATCACCAGCGCGGTCACGCTCATCGTGTTCGCCGTGTCCCAAGGGGTCGTGCTGGGCTGGACTTCACCGCTGGTCATCGCGGCCGTCGTGATCGCGGCCGCGGCGACGGCCGCCTTCGCCAAGGCCGAGACCAGGCACCCGGAACCGCTCATCCGCCTGTCCCTGCTGCACCGTAAGGGCCTGCGGGAGGGGACCACGATGACGTTCCTCCTCGGCCTGTGGAACGGCGGCGAGATGCTCGTCCTTTCGCTGTACCTGCAGCAGGTCTTGCACGAATCGCCGCTGTTCACCGGCCTGGTCATTGCCCCGCAAGGCGTGGTCGGGTTCATCATGGGCATGCTCGGCCCGCGGCTGGCGGGACGGATAGGGATCAGGCGACTGCTGGTGGTGACCGCCGCCGCAGCCGCGATCGGCTTTCTCGTCCTGACCCACCTGCCCGCGACCGGCTACAGTCCGGTCCTGCTCGTGGTGACGCTGATCGGCTTCGGCACCGCGGGCACCGCGATGGGGTCCACCGTGATCGCCAGCCGCGGCATGGCCGACGCCGACCAGGGCCTGGTCGGCGGCATGATCAACACCAGCCGCCAGATCGGCGCCGCGGTGGGCGCCGCCCTGCTGCCGGCCGTGGCCGTGAGCGTCAGCGGCGGGATCGGGGTCTCCGGCGACCGCGCCGCGATGTTCGCCGCCGCGCTGGCCGCGTTGGCCGCCACCGTCGTGGCCTGGCGCGCCGCCCGCCCGGTCCAGGCCAGGGCCCGGACCGCTGGCTAAGATCATTGGCCCGAACGATCCGGGTACCCGCCCCGCCCTCAGTTCGTGTGCTGCAGGGTGTAGCGCACCGTCTGCACCCGGATCAGCCCATCACGGAAGACGAACGTGTCGATCCCGTCCTCGACCTTGGTCGCGGAAGAGACCGCGGCCCACTCCAGGAAGAGCACGTCGTCCTCGTAGATCTGCGTCTTCAGCTCCCAGGCCGCGTTCGGCACGTCGGCCAGCAACTGGGTGAACGCCTCGCGGATGCCGCTCTTGCCCCGCTTGGTGCCCGCGGGGGTGATGAAGACGGCGTCGTCGGCGTAGTCGGCGACGATCCCGTCCAGGTCACCGGCGCCCAGGGCCTGGGCGTGGTGGGCGAACACTTCCTCGGGCGTGCGCGTCATCGCGCTCCTCCTTCGCAGCATGATCCCTCTTACCCCCACCGTAGACGGCCGCGTAGGCTGCGGGAAAGGAGGATGTCCATGGGTTTCGAGCACATCCTGGTCGAGCGCTCCGGCGACTTCGCCACGGTCACGATGAACCGGCCGCAGCGCCGCAACGCCCTGTCTCTAGAGCACATGCGCGAGCTGATCACCGCGTTCGGTGATCTCGGCCACAGCGATGTCCTCGGCATCGTGCTGGCCGGTAACGGCCCGGTCTTCAGTTCCGGGCATGACCTCGCCGAAGTCGCCGGCGGTGACCTGCCGCAGGTCCGCTCGCTGCTGATGACCTGCACGGAGCTGATGACGCTGATCCAGCAGGTACCCCAGCCGGTGGTGGCGCGGGTGCACGGGCTGGCCACCGCGGCGGGCTGCCAACTGGTGGCCACCGCCGATCTGGCTGTGGCCAGCGAGGACGCCGGCTTCGCCACGCCCGGCGGCAAGGGCGGGTGGTTCTGCCACACCCCGATGGTGGCGGTCGCCAGGAACGTGGGCCGCAAGCGGGCCGCCGAGCTGGCCATGTCGGGGGACGTCATCGACGCGCACACCGCGCTGGACTGGGGCCTGGTCAACCGGGTGGTCCCGGCGGCGCGGCTCGACTCCGCGGTGCAGGACCTGCTGGACCGGGTGACCAGGGGATCGGCGCAGAGCAAGGGCATCGGCAAGCAGGCGCTGTACACGCAGATCGACCTGGACCAGGCCAAGGCCTACGCCTACGCCGTCGAGGTCATGGCCGCGACCAGCCAGCTTCCCGACGCGCGCGAATGGACCCAGGCCTTCCTGGAAAAACGCAAGCCGAACTGGAACCGCGGCCGGCCTTAAGGCTTCTCCCAGACGGAGACTCAGAGCTTCTCCCAGACCGAGATGTGCTGCCGGCTCTCGCTGGTGAACGGCTCCCGCGCCCATCCCTCCCACCGGTCGCGCAGCCGCATCCCGGCCAGCTGCGCCATCAGGTCCAGCTCGGTCGGCCACACGTACCGGAACGGGATCGAGCGGTACTCGCCGCGGCCGCCGTCGATGGTGACGTAGTTCGAGCTCATCGCCTGGGTGGCGGTGTCGTAGATATCGAACGCCCAACGCGTCGGGCTCACGTGGAACGGCACCACGTTCTGCCCCGGCGGCAGCCTGCGCAGCTCGGGCACCCCGACCTCGATGACGAAGCAGCCGCCGGGTTCCAGGTGCGCGGCGGCGTTGCCGAAGCAAGCGACCTGGGCTTCCTGCGTGGTCAGGTTGTTGATGGTGTTGAAGACCAGGTAGACGAGGGAGAAGGTGCCGTCCACCCGGGTGGTGGCGAAGTCCCCGAACCTCACGCCGATCGCGTCGCCGCCGGGCTTGGCGCGCAGCCGGGCGACCATGGCCCGGGACAGGTCGATGCCGTGCACCGGCACGCCGCGGCGGGCCAGCGGCAGCGCGATCCGGCCGGTCCCGATGCCCAGCTCCAGCGCCCGCCCGGCGCCGGCCAGCCCGGCCAGCACGTCGGCCACCACCTCGATGAGCGCCGGATCGAACATGCCCTCCGATGAGTCGTCGTAGGTGGCCGCGACGCGTTCACCGAAATAGCCGTCGTCATCGTCCATTCGCCGGACGGTACCGGAGCTGACCCCGGCCTGGCACCTGAATTTCCCCGCGCCGCTGCGGCCGCCGCGGTGCCTGGGCTGGTAGCGTCGCCTCTAGGGGATTCATTCGAACAAAGCTTTTAGGAGAAGGCCATGACCTCACGGTTGAATCCGTACCTCAACTTCAACGGCAGCGCCCGGCAGGCGCTGGAGTTCTATCACAGCGTGTTCGGCGGCAACCTCACGCTGAGCACGTTCGCCGAGTTCGGCGCCCAGAACTCGCCCGACGCCGACCGGATCATGCACGGGCAGCTCGAGACCGACGCCGGCTACACGATCATGGCCGCCGACGTCACCAGCGAGATGGAATACCAGCCCCCGGCCGGGTGCTCGATCAGCCTCAGCGGCGACGACGACGCCCTGCACGACTACTGGGACAAGCTGTCCGCCGGCGGGACCACTACGATGCCGCTGCAGAAGCAGGTCTGGGGCGACGAGTTCGGCATGTGCGTCGACCAGTTCGGCGTACCCTGGCTGGTCAACATCTCCCAGCCGCAGGCGTAGCCGCTGGGTGCATCATAGGCGGGTGCCACTATTCGCCTTTGAAGGCCGCGAGCCGGACGTCAGTCCCGGGGCGTGGATCGCGCCCACTGCCACCCTGGTCGGCGACGTCCGGGTCGAGGCCGAAGCCTCCGTCTGGTACGGAGCGGTGCTGCGCGCCGATTTCGGGCCGATCATCGTGCGCCGCGGAGCGAACATCCAGGACGGGTCGGTGCTGCACGGGGGCGACGACCCGGTGACCGAGGTCGGCGAGGGCGCGACCATCGGTCACCTGTGCGTGGTCCACGGCGCGGTCATCGGTGCCGAAGCGCTGGTAGGCAACGGCGCCACGGTGCTCGACGGCGCGCGCGTCGGCCGCCGCGCCCTGATCGCGGCGGGCGCGACGGTGCCGCCGGGGCTGGTCGTCCCGGACGGCATGCTCGCCGCGGGGGTCCCGGCCCGGATCGTCGGGGAGGTCACCGGGCGGGCCGGTGAGTGGGTGGAGACGAATCCCGCCGCCTACCGTGAGCTGGCCCGCCGGCACGCCGCCGGCGCCCGGCCGGTCGACGGCCGCGTCCCTGGTTCTCGGTGACGACGAACGCGCGCAGCTCGACAAGGTCAGCGCCCCGCCGCTGATCTACCCGTACCGGCACCAGGCCAGGACCGTCCGCGATCGCCTCTCGGCCGCCGACCTGACGCTCCTGGCCCCGTACCTGGATTAGCGCCCCGCCCGCGGGCAGGTGGCCGTCCAGCCCCCGGCCCGCGCGGCCTCGCCCCAGCGCGCCCCGGTCCCGGTCCCGGCCGCGCGCCACCCGGCCCTCCGGCACCAAACTTCCCCGCGTAAACCACCACAAATACCCCATTTCGTCTTCCGGGGTGCGCCAGGGTATGGCCTGGTTGTGGCAGCGTAGACCCTCTATCGGGCAGGCTGTCACATCCATACCCCAACGACCTCAGGCCGGCCAAGGCCGGCGCCTCGGCGTCATCCAGGACCAGCGGCTCGGCATCGGCCTGAGGCCGGCGGCGGCCGGCCAGCAGCGGCAGGCTGCTCAGCCCGATGCCCGCCACGATGGCCGCGCCGCCGGCGACCTGCGCGAGGCCCACCGGGTCCCCGAACGCCGCCGCGCCCACGATGGCGCCGACCAGCGGCTCGAGGTTGAGGAACGCCCCGGCGACCTCAGCGGACACCCGGCTCTGCCCGAACGCGAACAGGGTGAACGGCAGCACCGTGCCGCCCACCGTCAGCGCGAGGACGGCCAGCACGGGACCCGGGCTGCCCGGCACCGCCGGCGCACCCTCCATGAACACCGTGACCAGCAGCGCGCCCACCGCGGCGCCCAGGAACTGCACGGCGGTGACCGCGACCGGGTCGCGGCCGGTCAGCAGCCGGCTCTGCGCCACCGTGACCGCGGCGGACAGCAAGAGCGACGCCAGCACCAGGCCGTCGCCGGCCATGGTCGCGCCGCCGCCTCCGCCGCCCACGGTGACCAGGCCGACGCCGCCGAGCGACACCACGAAGCCGATCCAGGCCACCGGCCGGGCCACGGTGCGGTGCCACACCGCGGCGATGATCGCCACCAGGACCGGCACGGCCCCGATCAGCAGGGCCGCGTGGGTGACGCTGGTCCGGCTGATGCCGGCGTTCTGCACCATGACCGAACCGCCGTACCCCAGCGCGCCCGAGACCAGCACCTTAGGCGTGAACGCAGCGCGCAGCTTCCCCCGGCCACTCGTCCGGGAAGCCGCCGCCAGCAGTACGGCGGCGGCCAGCCCGAAGCGCGCGACGGTGAGCCAGCCCGGCGACAGCCAGACCAGGGCCAGCTTGGACAGCGGCACGCTGGTGCCCCAAAGCAGCCCGGCCGCGATGAGGGCTGCGACGGCGTGACGGCGGTTGGTGTTCATGCATTCATACTCGCCGGTAACTATGTAGTATTCGACGCTGGAGCTAATCTACGAGATAATATTTTGTTTTGTGGCCGTTGACCTTGACGAAGTTGACATTAAGCTGCTCACTGCGCTGCAGGAGGACGCGGACCGGACCAACGTCGAGCTCGCCCGGCTGGTCGGCCTGTCGCCCGCGGCGACCCTGCACCGGGTCCGGCGGCTGAAGGAGTCAGGCGTCATCCGGTTCATCCGCGCCCAGCTCGACCCGGCCGCGGCCGGCTTCCCGCTGCAGGTGTACGTTACGGCCACGCTGGCCCGGCACGACCCGCGCTCGAGCCGCGTGTTCGACGACCAGATCCGTGCCCTGCCGCAGATCATCGCGGCGGACAACGTGGCCGGCGAGACCGACTATCTCCTCACGGTCGTCGCCCGCGACGTCGCCGAACTCCAGACCGTGCTGGCCAGCCTGGCCACCCGCGGCGGCCAGCGGCTGGTGACCTACTTGCGGCTGGCCGAGGTCAAGCCCCCGACCCGGCTGCCGCTGGGCCCGCCCGCCCTCGCGTCCGACCGCCCCGTTCGGCGCCGCCGCCCTAGTAAAGACCCTTAGGCCGAACGACCCCGGTTCCACGCTCCGGCCACCCAACCTGCCCGGCTGGCCGAACGCGCCGCAGGCGGGACGCGTGGGAGGCGGTGGTCAGTGACCGGTTCGCCAGATGCGGGTCGGCCTGTGCCGGTGCAGGTAGCCTCCGTATCCGATCACCGCGATGAGCAGGACGAACAGCCCGAGGCCAATCTGGATTCCCCGGGTGAGGCCGGCCGGGTAGATCCACTGGATCAGGTAGTGCGAGATGAACCCGCCGCTGTAGCCGGCTTCCCCGGCGCGGTGCTGCAGGTAATTCTGCAGCGGCGTCAGCGGGCAGGTGAAGCCGACGAACTCGATGAGCGCCCCGTACACCATCGCCGGCAGCTGCACCCAGATGACCCGCGGCCAGCGCCAGGCCAGGAAGGCGCCGCCCACCACGAAGCCGATGAACAGCAGGTGGACGACGAGCACAGCGTCGGCAGCAACTCGGTACCACATCACGGTCACCCTCAGGACAAACAGCCAGTCCCAGGATAGGCACGACCCGCCCCTTACAGTTCGACGGTGCCGCTGACGCAGGTGACCGTGCCGCCGCCGACCCAGACCTGGCCGTCGCCGTCGCGGGAGACGTGTACCCGGCCGCGGCGGCCCATGACGGTGCCCTGGCTGGCCACGTACGGGGCGGTGACCCGCCCGGCGGCCAGTAGCCACTGCCCGAGCGAGGCGTTCAGGCTGCCCGTGACCGGGTCCTCGACCGAGGTGACCCGCGGGCTGAACGCCCGCACCTCCAGCGCCTCCGGTGAGCCGTCCGGGTAAGGGCCGGCCACGCCGATGTCCATATCCACCGCACCCGGCCGGAGGTCCAGCACCGCCTTGGCGCTGGCCAGCAGCACGGCCACCCAGCCGGGGCCGTTGTCGGCCCAGGCGATGTCCACGATGTCGTCCCGCGTGATGTCCAGCGCCCGCGCCACCCGTTCGGCTACCGGTTCCTCCACCGGCCCGCTGCGCACCAGCGGCGGGGCCGCGAAGGCCAGGCCGGCCTGAGTCTGCCGGACCGTGATCAGCCCGGCCTGGCATTCCTGCACGATCGCGCCTGGGCTGGCCGGGCGCCCGCCGGCTTCCAGCCAGGCGTGGCAGGTGCCCAGGGTGGGATGCCCGGCGAACGGCAGCTCCCCGGTCGGCGTGAAGATCCGGACCAGGTAGTCGGCCCCGCTCGCCCGGGGCGCCAGCACGAACGTGGTCTCGGACAGGTTCGTCCAGCGCGCGAACAGCTGCATCTGCCCGGTGCTCAGGCCGTCGGCGCCGAGCACGACCGCGACCGGGTTACCCAGGTACGGGGTGTCGGTGAAGACATCGACTTGGCGAAACTGATGTGTCACAAGCCGAGCGTAGAAGCCCCGGAGCCGCGATGGCAGTGCCAATCTCCCGGGCCAATCTCCCGGGCCAATCTCCCGGGCCAATCTCCCAGGCCTATTCCGCGGCCACTGGCCGGGCCCGCCGGGGCCCGCTAACGTGCGGTAATGCGAAACCGGCCACAGGTCACCGTCCTGGGCAGCCTGAACATGGACATCTCCGTCACCGTGCCCCGGCTGCCCGAACCCGGCGCCACCGTGCTCGGCTCGCCGGCGCGCTTCACGCCGGGCGGGAAGGGCGCCAACCAGGCGGTGGCGGCGGCCAGGCTCGGCGCCAGCGTGCGCATGGCGGGCTGCGTCGGCGATGACGACTTCGGCAGGCAGCTGCTAGCCGCCCTCGGGGAAGAAAACATAGCGGCCGACGACGTAAGGACGGTGCCCGGGGTCCCGACCGGGCTGGCCATGATCTCGGTCGACCCCGCGGGCGAGAACCTCATCACGGTCGCGCCCGGCGCCAACCACGAGGTGGGCGCCGGAGAGGTCGCCGCGGCCGCGAGCAGCCCGGGTGACGTCCTGGTCATCTGCGCCGAGATCCCGGTGCCCGCCATCAGGGCGGCGCTCGCCCGGGCGCGCGCCGCCTGCTGCATCCTCAACCTCGCCCCGGCCCCAGAGTCCCCAGACGAGGCCGCCGCCATCGTCGCCGGCGGGGTGGACTGGCTGGTGGTCAACGAGACCGAAGCGGCCGCCGTCCTTGGCCGCAAGGTCGAAGGCCTGGCGGACGCTGCCGAGGCCGCGGCCGGGCTGGTGGCCGCGGGCGCGCGGCACGCCGTGGTCACCGCGGGCGCGCACGGCGCCGCCCTAGCCCCGAGTACCGGCCCGGAGGGTGCCCCGCAGGCCATCGAGGCGTTCGGTGTCGAGGCGGTCGACACCGTCGGGGCCGGCGACACCTTCGTCGGCGCGCTCGCCGTCGCCCTGGCCGCGGGCGTCCCGCCGGCCGAGGCGGTCCGCGCGGCCGCCGCCGCGGGCGCCACGGCCGCTACCAGGCACGGTGCCCAGGCCGGGATGCCGCGCCCGGCGGACATCCGCGCGGCGACCGGCCTGACCTGGCCAGTAAACTAGGCATTCACTCGAAGTTAACCAAGTGTTCACCGATTCGCGTCCGGGCGAATGGGAAGGTATACAACATGTTTCTGGGGGCGGGCGGTAGCTTGCTCAAGAGGAGATTGTGACGTGACAACGCCGGGCCTGCGGGACTTCGTCCTCGAGGTGCCCACCGGGGAGGAATCCGCGGAGGATCTCCTGCCGGCTGCGCTCGCCGCGCTGTCTCAGGTGTTTACCGTGACCCAGGAAGCCGGCGCGCCCGGCGCCCGCCGGCGGACCTGGCTGGACACCTTTGACTGGCGGCTGTACCGGGCTGGCCTGATGCTCGAGTTCGAGCAGGCCAGGCGGGATGGTCGGCTGCTGCTCAGCCGGGCCGACGGCACCCCGCAGGCCGAGCAGCCGGTAACCGGCTGGCCGCCGCGGCGCCCCGCCCTGGACCTGCCGCCCGGGCCGGTGCGAGACCGGATCATGGTGCTGATCCGGCCGAGAGCGCTGCTGCCCATCGTCCGGGCGTTCAGCACGGTCAGCGTGACGCGGCTGCTCAACGCCGACGGCAAGACCGTGGCCCGGCTGGCCGCCGAGCACATCACGGTGACCGCGGTCGCGGCCAGCCCTACCGCGGTCGGCCCCACGGCGGCGGGCACCACCGCCGAACTGCCGCTGCGGCTGGCCATCGCCGAAGTCCGCGGCTACCCCGGCCAGGCGCGCCGGGCGTCCACCCTGCTGGCCGGCGTGCCCGGTGTGTCCTCCGCCAGCCAGGGTGTGTTCACCGCGGCGCTGACCGCGCTCGGCCGTCACCCCGCGGACTACACCAGCGGCGTGGACGCGGAGATTACCGCGTCGATGCCCGCGTCCGTGGCGGTGGCCCGGCTGCTGCTGCGCCTGCTCGACACGCTGGAGCAGAACGTCGACGGCGTGCTCCGCGACATCGACACCGAGTTCCTGCACGACCTGCGCGTCGCCGTCCGCCGCACCCGTTCGGCGATCAAGCTGCTCGGCGAGGTGCTGCCGGCCGACTTGGCGGAGCACTACAAGACCGAGTTCAAGTGGCTCGGCGACCTGACCACCCCCACCAGGGACCTCGACGTCCACCTGCTCGGCTTCGGCCCGATGACCGCGCAGCTGGTCGCCGCGTCGCCGGCCGATCTCGAGCCGCTCCGCGCCTTCCTGGTCAGGCGCCGCGCCCGCGAGTTCCGGCGGCTGGCCGCGGCGCTGCGCGGGCCGCGGTTCCGCGCCATCACCGACGACTGGCGCAAGGCGCTGCTCGAGATCCGCGACGCCGCCCCGCCAAGGCGCCGCCGGGAGCCCACCGCGGCCGAGCTGGCGCTGCGCACGACCGGGCACGCGTTCCGCCGGATCGCGGCGCACGGCGCCACGATCACCGCGGACTCGCCCCCCGAATCCCTGCACGACCTGCGTAAACGCGCCAAGGAACTGCGCTACCTGCTGGAGTTCTTCGCCCCCTTGCACGACCCGGTCGCGTACCGGAAGGTGGTCGGTGAGCTCAAGTCGCTGCAGGATTGCCTCGGTGACTTCCAGGACAGCCAGGTACAGCGCGAGGAGATTCACACGCTGGCTGACGCGATGCTGGCCGAGCGCGCGGCCCCGGCCGCTACGCTGCTGGCCATGGGTGAAATCGCCGCAAAGCTGACGCTCAGCCAGGCCGAAGCCCGCGCCGACTTCGCCCGCCGGTTCGCCAGGTTCGCCGGCCCGGCGGGCCAGGAGCGCATCGACGTCCTGCTCGAGGGCCGCCCGTGAAGATCTTCGCCACCTACAACATCAAGGGCGGCGTCGGTAAGACGACCGCCGCGGTCAACCTGGCCTACCTGTCCGCCGCCGACGGCTACCGGACCCTGTTGTGGGACCTGGACCCGCAGGGCGCGGCCAGCTTCCTGTTCCGGATCAAGCCGCGGGTCAAGGGCGGCGGCAAGGCGCTCATCCGCGGCACCAGGGCCCTCGACGACGCGATCAAGGGCACCGACTTCGACCACCTGGACCTGATCCCGGCCGATTTCACCTACCGCAACATGGACCTCCTGCTCGGCGGGGCTAACGGGAAGCCCACCCGCAAGCTCGCCCAGCTGCTCCGCCCGCTGGCGGCCGAGTACGACCACGTGTTCCTCGACTGCCCGCCGAGCATCTCGCTGGTCTCGGAGAACGTCATGCACGCCGCCGACGTGCTGCTGGTCCCGGTGATCCCCACCACGCTGTCGGTGCGCACGCTGGACCAGCTCACCGAGTTCGTGGCCGGCTTCAACGGCCGCCGCCCCGAGATACGCGCGTTCTTCTCCATGGTGGACCGGCGCAAGAAGCTGCACCAGGAGATAGTCAGAGACCTTACGGCCGAACGATCCGGGGTGGCCGCCACCCCCATCCCCTCCCTCTCCCTGATCGAGCGCATGTCCGTGGAGCGTGCCCCGGTCACCGCCTTCGCCCCCAGCAGCGTCGCCGCCCGCGCCTACCGCGCCCTCTGGTCCGAGATCAGCAAGGATTTCTAGCGGGCCCTAGCCGTCCCGGCCCTGCCAGGTCGTGACGCACGCCTCGTTGCCCTCGGGGTCGGCCAGCACCCAGAAGGCCGGCGCCTCCGCGTCGTAGACGAGCGTGCCGCCGGCCGCGACCGTGGCCGCGATGCGCTGGTGCGCCTCGTCGTGCGGCACGCTGACGTCGAAGTGGATGCGGTTGCGCTGGGGCCGCGGCGCGTCCATCTGCTGGAACCAGACGGCCGGCCCCTGGCCGGCCGGGTCGACCAGGCCGTTCCACGCTCCGGGCTCATCTACGTAGCCGAGCACCGCCTGCCAGAACGGCCTGATCGCGGCGATGTCCATCGCGTCGATGCCGATCTCGACCACCTGGACGCAGCGCCCCGGCCCGCCGACCCCGGCCTGCGTGGTCAGCCGGAACTCGCCGGCCACGGCCGAGATCCGGTGCGCCAGCTCCACGTCGTGCGGCGTCACCCAGGCCACGGCCGCGGTTTGCAGCGCGAGGACCACCCGGTCCTCGCGCACGTCCATCCGCAGGTGCCCCTGGGCCCCGGCCACCGCCGCGGCCCGCGCGGCGACGTCGGCCGCCAGCGGGAGCGACCCGGTCAGGACCTGGGTCCGGAACTCGCCCAGGACGTAACGCCAGCCGAGGCCGCTGACCGCGTTCGATGCCGCCAGCCGTCCCAGCTTCTCGTATTGACTCGTTTCTCCCATGCTGCCATCGTGCCACTACCGTTCCGGGGCGAACGAGACCCCGCGGAGCAATCATCGTGTGTATCTGCCCTCCGGGATCCGGGGGTAGATACACACAATCATGAGTGTCGCTGCAGGAAGGCGAGCGTCTGGGTGTTGAATCCCTCGACGTTCTCGTAGATCGGCGCGTGCGAGCAGTCCTCGAACACCAGGACCTCGGAGTTCGCGATGCCCTCGCTGAGCGGCGCGGCGAACCGGGTGGAGGTCACCAGGTCGTGCCGTCCGAACGTGATCAACGTCGGTGCCTGGATAGAGCCGAGCGCGGCCGTCGCGTCGTGCGCCAGCACCGCGCCGGACTGCCGGATGAAGGCGTCCACCGGCGGCATCGGACGGCTGCGGACGAACTCGGCCAGCGAGTCGACGTACTCGGGCCGGGCCGCGTACATCTCGGGGGTGAGGCACCAGGGGAAGATGCCCTGGATGATCATCTCCGGCACGCTGGCCAGGGCCTGGGCGATGATCTGCCAGCTCTGCACGACGGTGCGCAGGAACGGGTCGCTCGCGGTCCAGCCGCTGTGCAGCGACAGCGTCTTGACCTTCTCCGGGTGCCTGGCCGCCAGCCACATGCCGGTGGCCGCGCCGAGGGAAAGCCCGAAGATGTGCGCCTGCTCGATGCCGGCCGCCTGCATGAACCCGGCGATGTCAGCAGCGAACAGTTCGGTGGTGTAGACGCCATCTGGCTTGCCGGACAGGCCAGCGCCGCGCAGGTCCACGCTGAAGCAGGTGTAGTGCTTGGCGTACTCGGCGACCTGGAACGCGTAGCACGCCTGGTCGGCCGCCAGGTAGGGGATGAGCACCATCGGCTCGCCCTCGCCCTGGACCTCGTAGTAGATATCGATCCCATTCGCCTGCACCTGTGGCATCGTGCACCCCTCCGGGTTCGTGGTTAAGCCGACACCTAGGATCCAAGCACGGGTCTGGCCCTTCGTGGCGTGGTAATGGTGACGAGATCCAGGCTCCGTGCCAACGCCCCCAGCGCGGGGCACCGGCTACGCCAGGCTGGCCAGGCCTTGCAGGTCGACGCAGGTGACGCCGTGGATCTGGACGAACGTCATCAGCACGGCATCACACGCACGGCAGCGCACGACGGTGCCGAGCGCGGACCGGTAGACCGCGAGCTCGGCCACCTGGCTGACGGCGCCGCAGCCGCCGCAGGTGCCGGTGGCCGTGGTCATCTCGGTGCCGAAGACCTCGATCAGCAGCCCGCCGATCGCATTGCCGTCGAGGGCATAGTCATCGAGCGCTTTCATCCCCGGCCTCCTTTCATGAGGCTCCAGCACCAGCCCGGGCGAAATCACTGCCCGGTGGCGCCGAACCGTTCCGTCTTGACCCGCCCCGCCGGATAGCCGAGCCCGACCAGGCCGGAGGCGACCGCCTCCACGAAGCTCGTCGGCCCGCAGACGTAGGCCAGCGGCTGCTGAGCCGCCGGCCAGGCCACCTCGGCCAGCATCTGCTGGTCCACCCGCCGGGCGTAGCCCGTCCACCCCGGCGGCTGCGACCTGGTCAGCGCGTGGATCACCTCGACGCCATCAGAAAGACCGTCGAGCTCGGCTCGGTAGATCACGTCTTGGAAGCTGCGCGAGGAGTACAGCAGCCGGGCCGGGACCGGACTGCCTGCCGAGGCCCGGCACCGCAGCATGGACCGCAGCGGGACGACGCCCGAGCCGCCGGCCAGCAGCAGCAGCGGCCCGCCGAAGGCTGGCTCCCAGACGAAGTAGCCGCCGATCGGGCCGCGGACTTCCAGGAAGTCGCCGGGCTGCAGGTCCTCGGTCAGGTAGGGGGAGACTTCGCCGTCGTCCAGCCGCTCCACCGTGATCGCCAGCGGCTCGCCGGGCGCCGAGGCGATCGAGTAGGCCCGTTCGGCCTGATAACCGTCGTCGGCGGTGAGCCTGATGTCGACGTGCTGGCCGGCCCGGTGGCCGGACCAGTCGGGCACCTCGAGCGACAGCGTCCGCACCTTGGGCGTCTCGTCGGTGACCGAACCGACCGTGGCTGTCTGCCAGGTCAGTCGCCCGCGTACCGCTGTTCCCGCCATGGATCTCCGTACATGTGGTAGCCGTAGTTCTCCCAGAAGCCGGGCTCGTCGGTGTCGCGGAGCCGCAGCCCGCGCACCCACTTGGCGCTCTTCCAGAAGTACAGGTGCGGGACCAGCAGCCGGGCCGGCCCGCCGTGCTCCGCGCCGAGCGGGCCGCCGTCGTAGCCGAACGCCACCCAGGCCCGCCCGCCGGTCAGGTCGGCCACCGGAAGGTTGGTCGTGTAGCCGCCGTCGCAGAAGGCCAGCACGTACCTGGCGTCGTACTCGACCGCAGCGAGCAGCACGTCGAGCGACACGCCCTGCCAGGTCGTGTCCAGCTTGGACCAGCGGGTCACGCAGTGGATATCGGTGGTCAGCGTCTCGGCGGGCAGCCCGCGGAATTCCTCCCACGTCCAGCTCTTCGGCGCCTGACCGCCTTCGATCGAGAACGTCCAGTTCGCCAGCGCGGTGTGCGGCGTCGGCCCGGCCGACAGGACCGGGAAGTCTTTGGTGACGTACTGCCCGGGCGGGACCCGGCCGGCTGGCTCCTCCTGGCGCTTGCGGTGGAAGCCGCGGGAAATAGGGCTCACGTCAGCAGGTTACGCCGCGGCGGGCAGCTCAAGCCGCGGCGGGCAGGTCATGCCGTGGCGGGCAGGTCATGCCGTGGCGAGCAGGTATATGTTCAGCGCGACGATCACGGCGGTGACCAGGCCGGCCGTCAGCATCGTCAGGCGCCGGTTCACCAGCGTTCCCATGAGATCCCGGTTGCCGGTGAAGACCACCAGCGGGACCAGCGCGAAGGGGATGCCGAAGGAGAGGAAGACCTGGCTCAGTACCAGCGCGCGGCTCGGGTCGAACCCCACCCCGATCAGGATCAGGGCCGGGATCATCGTGATGGCCCGGCGGGCGAAGATCGGGATCTGGCGGTGGATGAAGCCCTGCATCACCACCTGACCGGACATGGTGCCCACGCAGGAGGAGGCGATCCCGGACGCGAGCAGGGCGAGGCCGAAGACCATCCCGCTGTGCGCGCCCAGGTACTGGTTCAGGCCGCCGAAGACCTGGCCCAGGTCGTTGCCGACGCCGAACATCCCGCGTGTGTGGAAGACCGCGGCGGCCGTGGCGAGCATGGCGATGTTGATGAGGCCGGCTATGCCCATCGCGATGCTGACATCGACGATTTCGAAGCGGAAGATCTTGCGGCGCGCGGCGGGGTTGGCGCCGACGATGCGCTTCTGGGTGAGCGAGGAGTGAAGGTAGATCACGTGCGGCATCACCGTGGCGCCGATGATGCCGACCGCGAGCAGCGCCGAGCCGCTGCCGGAGAACTGCGGCACGAACGTGCCACGCGCGACCCCGGCGGCCGACGGGCTGCTCTTCAGCACCTCCAGGCCGAAAGCGAGGACGACCACGGCGACAAGCCCGGTGATCGCCGCCTCGAGCCGGCGGAAACCCCACACCTGCAGGCCCAGGATGATGAACGCCGCAATACCGGTCAGGACGGCCGAGATCCACAGGGGGAGTCCGAAGACCAGGTGCAGCCCGAGCGCCGCGCCGACGAACTCCGCAAGGTCGGTCGCCATCGCGATCGCCTCGGCCTGCAGCCAGAGCAGCACCACTACCCGGAACGGCAGCCGGTCGCGGCAGACCTCGGGCAGGCTGCGGCCGGTGGCGATGCCCAGCTTGGCGCTCATCGACTGGATCAGCATCGCCATCAGGTTCGCCGCGAGGACCACCCAGAGCAGCATGTAGCCGAACTGCGAGCCGCCCGCCATGTTGGTGGCGAAGTTGCCCGGGTCGATGTAGGCCACGGCGGCGATGAACGCGGGGCCCAGGAACGGCAGTACCGCCCGGACCCCGCGTCTTTCACCGGACAGGGCCCGCTCGGCCGCGGCGATGAGGCGTGCTTCTCCGGGAAGGGCGTCGTCGCCGATCACCACCTGCCGGTCGAGCCGGTCGAGCGGAACCACCTCAGCCAAGGAAATCAGCCAACGGACGGGCCTAGCCCGAGGGACTGCGGGGTGCTCGAGTCGGGCGACGGCTGGTTCAGGCCCTCGTCCAGCGATCCGTACTCGGTCATCAGCGCCGCGCTGCCGCCCCACGGCGTCTGCTCCTCGGCGACCAGCGTGTTGGTCGTGAGCAGCAGGCCGGCCACGGACGCCCCGTTCTGCAGCGCCGAGCGGACCACGCGGAGCGGGTCGATGATGCCCATCTCGATCATGTTGCCATGCCGGCCCGCCAGGGCGTCGAAACCGTCGTCGGGTCCCAGCGGCCTGGTCTTGGCCACCACGTCCGCCGCGTCGTAGCCGGCGTTGGCCGCGATGTAGTACGCGGGCTCGCTGAGCGCCTGGCGCACGATGTCGACGCCGATGGCGTAGTCGGTGTTGACGTCTAGGTTGTCGAGCACGCCTTCGGCGTGCAGCAGCGCGGCGCCGCCGCCCGCGACGATGCCCTCGGCCATGGCGGCCCGGGTGGCGGACAGGGCGTCCTCGACCCGGTGCTGCAGTTCCTTGAGCTCGGCGCTGGTGGGCGCGCCCACGCTGATCACGGCCACCCTGCCGGACAGGGCGCCGATCCGCTCGTTCAGCACGTCCTCGTCGATCCCGAAGGTGGCCCGCTCGAGCTCCGCTCGCATCTGGTTGAGCCGGAACTCCACGGCGTCGGAGGAGCCGCCGCCGCCGATGATCGTGGTGTTGTCGGCGGTGACCCGCACCTGCGCGGCCCGGCCGAGCTGGGCCACGGTCATCGTCTCCAGCGTGAAGCCGGAGTGCTTGCTGTACACGGCGCCGCCGGTCAGCGCGGCGATGTCCTCCAGCTTGTGCAGCCTGCGGTCGCCGAACCCGGGCGCCCGGACCGCGACGCACTGGAAGATCCGGTTGACGTGGTTGTGCACCAGCATGCTCAGCGCGGTGCCCTCGACGTTCTCCGCGACGATGATCAGCGGGCGGGGTGCCCGCATGATCTTGTCGAGCAGCGGCATCAGGTCCTGGACCTTGGTGATCTTCTCGCTGCTCAGCAGGATGTAGGGATCGTCGACGATGGATTCCAGGGCGGCCGGGTTGGTCACCATGTACGGCGAGAGGTAGCCGTTGTCGAACTCGAAGCCCTCGACGAAGTCGACCTTCATCCCGGGCACCGGTGACTCCTCGACCGTGACGATGCCGCCGTCGCCCACGGTGAACAGCGCCTTGGCGATCACGGCGCCCACCGCGTCGTCGTCGTTGGCGGAGATCGCGGCTACCCGCGCGTAGTCCTGCTCGGTCTTCACCGGGTGCGCCACGCCGCGCAGGTGCTCGACCAGGCGGCCGACGGCCAGGTCGATGCCCCGCTTGACCAGCACCGGGTTGCCGCCCTTGCCGATGGCCGCCATGCCCTCCCGGACGATCGCCTGGGCGATCACGGTGGCGGTGGTGGTGCCGTCGCCGACGATGTCGTTGGTCTTGATGGCGGCTTCCTTGACCAGCTGCGCGCCCATGTTCTCGAACTGGTTCTTCAGGTGGATTTCCCGCGCGATCGTCACGCCATCGTTGGTGACCACGGGCGACCCGGTGATCTTCTCCAGGATGACGTTGCGCCCCTTGGGGCCGAGAGTCGACTTGACGGCTTCGGCCAGCTGGTCCACGCCAGCCAGCAGCAGGCCGCGAGCTTCAGCGCCGAAGCGCAGTTCTTTGGCCATGAATGCTCCCTGTCTATTTAAAAGTTCGAGTCATTCGAGACCCGCTGTGGTTGCTGTCCGCTTACCGGCACCGGCCGCTCGCACGGGCCGAAAGGGCCCGTGCTCGCTAGCCGGTATCGAATGACTCTCACGTCAGGGGACGAGGATGGCGCGGCCGCGGACCCGGCCGGCGTCGAGGTCGGCGAAGGCGTCGGGGGCGGCGTCGAGCGGGTAGGTCTTGGTGTGCAGCGTGACCTTGCCGCCCTGGGCCAGCGCCATCAGCTCCGCCAGCTCGTTGTAGGTACCGACGATGTTGCCGATGATGTTGCGTTCGGTGGAGATGATGTCCAGGGTCGGGATGTTCAGGGTGCCGCCGTAGCCGATGACGTAGTAGGAGCCGGCCCGGCGGGTCATGTTCCAGCCGTCCATCTCGGCGCCCTGCTCGGCCACGAAGTCGAGCACCACATGGGCGCCCTGGCCGCCGGTCAGGTCCTTCACCGCGTCGACGTGCGTGCCGTCGGCTACCACGGTGTGCTGCGCCCCGAGCTCCGACGCCAGCTTGAGCGCGTCAGGGTTGCGGTCCACCACGATGATGTTCGTCGCGGTCAGCGTGGCCAGGCACTGGATGCCGATGTGGCCGAGGCCGCCGGCGCCGATCACCACGCAGGTGGTGCCCGGGTAGAGCAGCGGGATGGCCTTGCGGACCGCGTGGTAGGCGGTGATGCCGGCGTCGGCGAGCGCGGCCACGTCCTGCGGCCTGGTCTCCGGGTTGAGCTTGATGCAGGCCCGCGCTGAGGTCAGCATGTACTCGGCCATGCCGCCGTCCCTGGACAGCCCGGGGAACTCGCTGTTCTCGCAGTGCATGTCGTCGCCGGCCCGGCAGGCGTGGCACAGGCCGTCGGTCGGCGTGGGGTGCAGGATGACCGTGTCGCCCACGGCCACGTTCGTGACCGCCGAGCCGACCTCGTGCACCCAGCCCGCGTTCTCGTGGCCGAGGATGTAGGGCAGCGGGGTGCCCATCGCCGCGTCCCACTGGCCCTCGATGATGTGCAGGTCGGTGCGGCAGACGCCGGCGCCGCCGATCTTCACGATGACGTCGAACGGCCCGCTGATCGTGGGCTCGGGTACATCGTCGATCACCGGCTGGGTATGGAATTTATGCAACCGGACGGCCTTCATGGGTCCTCCTCGACCTGCTTTCTGAGCCACGAATGTTCACTCAAGAGTCACGCATCTGCGTCAGGAGAGTCCGCGTCCAGGACCGTCTCTCCTTGTCCGTCGGTGTGGTATCTCTGCCGCAGCATGCCGCGGCAGATGCCGGAATTCGCCTCGATGCTCACCCGGGTCAGGCGAGCCTTCCGCAGGTGCAGCGGCACCGCCTCGGCGCGGACGGGCAGGCCGGTCGACGGGTCAATGAGCAGCCGGGCGTCGTCCCCGGCCGGCAGGCCGAGCTCGGCCCGGCGCGAGCGGAGCCGGTCAAGAGCGCGAGAAGGCGGCAGCTCGCCAAGGGTCATCGCGAGCAGTGCCGCCGGTTCCGTGCCCGCCGCGAGCAGCGGCCTGCATACCTGGTCCGTGCCTGCCATCACCGCCTTGCGCAGGAAGTCGGCGCGCAGCTCGTGCAGCTCGCCGACCGCCTCGCCGTCGAAAGACCGGGCGAAACCGGCCTGGGCGGCCACGCCGCCGTTGATCGCGTCGGAGGCGAAGTGGTCCTCCAGGACCACCTCGGTCCGTCGCACGCCCGGCAGCGCCGACACCGCGTCGTAGGCGTCGGCGACCATCAGGTAGGCGAAGTTGGGCGCGCAGAAGTAGGTCGGCAGCCGCAGCCGGACCTGCGCGTCCCCGTCCGCGGAGACGGCGCACGACGCGACGAAGCCGAGCGAGGTGATCGGCTCGTCGAGTTCGGGGTCGCGCACCGTCTCCAGCGCCCGGAGAAGGTCAAGATCGGCGGTCACCGAAGCCGTCGAAGGGGTCATGCCCCCGCGACCAGCTGCGCGTCGTCCTTCAGCTGGTACTCCGCTGGCACTTCGATGTCGTAGAGCCTGGCCGCGTTCAGGCCGAGGATCTTCTTCTTGCCCGCGACGCCGAGCCTCGGGTAGTCGGAGAACGCCTCACGGTCCGGCATCTCCCAGTTCACGAAGCCTTCGACCTGCCACTTCGGCTCCCAGATGCCGTAGTCGCTGCCGAACGTCATCTTGTCCTCGCCGACCCAGAACAGCAGCTCGCCCATGCACTTGGCGAAGAAGTTCGGCAGCGCGTGCATGAGGCCGCCGATGACCACGGAGAGCCCGGCGTACACGTTCGGCTCCTGGGTGGCCATGAAGCAGAAGTCCTCGATCCGCGGCAGGCCCACGTGCTCGATGATGAAGTTGAGCTCGGGGAAGTCGGTCGCGGCGTGGTCCACGTCGGCGACGTCGAAGGCGTCCTTGTCCAGTGGCCAGATCGTCGGGCCCTTGTGCACGTGGATGTTCTTGATGCCGAGTTTCTGCGCGGCTTCGAGGTACCGGTACGCGCCGGGGTCGCTCAGCTTGTACCCGCGCGAGCCGTTGTTCCACTCCGCGGTGTAGAGCTTGACGCCCTTGCAACCGTACTTCTCCACATTCCGCTTGAGCGCTTCCAGGCCCGCGTCGCTGTCCCGGGGGTCGAAGTTGGTGTTGTAGATGAACTTGCCGGGGTGCTTCTTGCCCATCTCATTGTTGCGCTCGGTGGTGTTGAAGCCCTCCTTATACCACTCTTTCAGGTTCGTCGGCTGGAAGATGGCCACGTCGACGTGCCCGTCTTCGAAGACGTCCTTCATCAGGTCGTCCTCTGAGTACTTCTGGAAGTGCTCGATCGACCAGTGCGTCTCTGGCGGGCCGAGGCCCTGGTAGGCGTGGAAGCATTCGATCCAGCCCTTGGCGTACTGCTCGGCGCCGGGGACCCAGTTGTCCGGGGCAGCATTCCAGTAATGCATGTGCGAATCGACGATGAAGTACTTCTCGCCGTTGTGCTCGTACAAGGCGCCTCCTTCAGTGAGCCCGCTCATGGCACTGAGCCGGTGATCACCGGCTCAGTGCCACGGGAGTAAACACCACATTTCCGTTCGTACCCGCGCGGCGCGGGGTTTGTCCAGCCCGCGCCGCGCGGGGCTTAAATGGCTACGACTTTGCGGTCAGATCGAAGCCCAGGTAGTCGGCCGCTTCCTCCGGGTTGGCGAACATGATCGTCTCGGTGTCGGTGTGGATCATCCGGCCGTAGTGCGTCGACATGTTCTCCTCGAACTGGGCGGCGTCGAAGTAGCCGGGCTCCTCGCCGAGCGCCTCGGAGACCTCGTCGTAGTCCACGTCGAACCGGCCCGTGCCGTCGACCCGGATCATCGACGGCAGGTACATGACCTTCACGTTGGGCTTCTTGGCCATGACCTGGGCGACGACCGCCCCGATCTGGTTGTTCATCAGGGTGAACCCGGCCTTGCCCGAGGCCGTGTGGTCTTCCTTGTACGGGCTGTCGGGGTGCTTGAAGTCGGTCACTGGGCCAGCTCCTTCGGTGCGTCCAGGTTCAGATCGGTGAGGATGGTGGCGAAACGGCTCTTGACCGCGTCCAGCCCGTCCTCGAAGCGCGGCGGCTTGTTGTCAGGCTGCGACCACAGCGGCTGCAGCGTCCGGGCGGCGGTGAGGGCGCGGGCGGTCCAGGTGGACAGCCAGTCCTGCAGGAGTCCCTTGTTGTGGTCGGCGAACTCCCGGTCGTTGGTGAGCAGGTGGAACATCGCGATCGTGTAGCGCAGGTCCCGCTCGGCGAAGTCGTACTCCTCCGCGCCGATGACCGTGGGCGTAACGAAGTCGCCGTTGCGCGGCGCCGCATGCATCACCAGCTGGCTGCGGAACAGCTCGCCGACCAGCGGCTCGAACACGACGTTGGCCGCGAAGATGGCCTCGCACCAGTCGTCGATACCCGTCAGCTGCTCGGCCACCTCGCGGACGCCCTGCCAGGCCGGGTCGCTGTTCCACGCCGTCAGGTGGGCGGCCCCGTCGAAGCCGTCGATCTCCTCGCTCAGGGTCAGGTTGTACAGCGCCAGGTCCTGGGCCGAACGGATCCGGTGCATGCTGTTCACCGAGATCGCGTTGTTGTGCATGTTGGTGGGCGCGCGCCGGTTGGCGTTGGCGAACAGGTAGAGGCCGAGCCCGTGGTCCACGTGCATCCACGCGCCGACGTGCGACTCCACGAAACGCACCCAGTTCCGGTTCCACTGGTCGAAGGCCTTGGTCCCCCTGGCCACGTCGATGTTCTGGTTGAGCTGCCGGATCACGTTCGCGTTGTACCGGTAGAGGCTGAGCTCCCACTCCTCGTTGGGGTCGCGGAACTCGTGCCAGCCGAGCGCCGGCCAGTCGTAGCCCTTGCCGCCCGAGCCGGGATAGCGCTCGGGCTCGGGCCGGTCCGAGCCCCAGGCCTTCAGGGCCGTCCAGTCCAGCGGGTAGCCGCCACGGCCGTCGGAGAACCCGTACAGCCAGCCCTGGGCCAGGTAGTGACGGGGGTCGGGCTGGACCTCGACGGTGACGTCCTCATACCGGGACTGCTTGCGCTTGGCCGGCGTGTAGTAGTTGAAGTCCCGCTTGGTGGAGTCCGGGAAGGTCTTGGCGCCTGCCTCCGCGTCGGTGAAGACCGGCTTAGGAACACTGCGCTCCTGGTTCTCCTGTGTCTCAGTCATGATCTCACTCCTGCGGGTTGCCAGTGGTCGTGAACTTGTCGTAGTAGATGCGCTTTTCCTCCACGCCCAGCGTGGCCAGCAGCGGCAGCGCCGCCTCCACCATGGGCGGCGGCCCGCAGACGTAGGCGTGTGCCCCGCGCAGGTCGCTGGCGTGCCGCTTGACCACGTCGGTGATCAGGCCGGTCTCGCCGTCCCATTCCTCGTCGTAAGCCGGCTCGGACAGGGCCGGTATGTAACGGAAGCCCGGTATCTTCTGCTCCAGCCTGTGCAGCTCGGGCTCGAAGCAGAGGTCCTTCTTGGTCCGGGCACCGTAGAAGAAGGTGGCCTTGCGCTGCAGACCGCGCTCGGCCATGGTCCGCAGCAGCGACAAGATGGGCGCCATGCCCGCCCCGCCGCCGACGAACACCAGGTCGTTGTCGCCCTCGCGGAGGGTGAAGACGCCGAACGGCCCGGTTATATCAAGGCGGTCGCCCTCGGCCATTTTCTCCGCGAGGTACCTGGAGAAATGCCCGTCCGGGTAGACCTTGATGACGAACTCAAGCAGCCCGCTCTCACGGCTGGAGGTGTTGGCCATCGAGAAGGACCGCACCGCGTCGGTGCCCGGAATCGCGATGTCCACGTACTGGCCGGGGAAGAACTTGATCTCGGTCGGCTCGATCAGCCGCAGCACCAGGTGCCGCATGTCGTGGGTGACCGCGTCCTTGGACACCACCTCCGTGACGGCCTGCTGGATCGGCAGGCCGGAACGGATCATCTCCTCGTCGTAGTTGAGCAGCTCGATGGTCATGTCTTCGTAGGCGTGCGCCCGGCACAGCAGCGTGTAGCCTTCCTCGAGCTCGTAGTCGGGCAGTGCGAACGTGGAGTACTTGTCGAGCTCGATGTCGTCGCCCTCGAGGATGAACGACTTGCAGGAGGCGCACTGCCCCTCCTTGCAGCCGTGCATGAGCATGATTCCCTGCTCGGCCGCGGCCCGCAGGATGTTCTGATCCTCGGCCACCTCGATCTCGATGCCGACCGGCTCAAAGCGGACGACGTGCTTTTTTGTCATAACCCCCTCGCGGCGGGCTGGGGAAAGGCGGGCTGGGGAAAGGCGGGCTAGAAGGTAACTGCGCAGGCTGGTGGGAGGGGGCGGCCCGGAAACCGCGACCGGGCTGCCCCCTCCGCTGCATGGCCTCAGCTGGCCGCCGGGGCCGGGCGGCCTGCCGGGCCTTGCCGGATGTAGTCGGCGTGGAACGCTTCACGCTGCTCGGGTGTCATCTCGTTGAGCAGCACGTTCGGGCTCAGCACCGGTCCCATCCTGCGCAGATGGTCCAGGGTCCACATCTTCTTGGGGTCCAGGTTCAGGTGCGGCTGGGCGACCATCGTCTTGCCGTCGTCGCGCACGTAGCCCATGTCGGATACGACGTCGGCCCAGTTCCAGCCGTGGTACAGGGTCTCCCATTCGCGCTTGCCGATGAGCTGGCCCATGTTCGGGGTCTCCCGGCCCTGGTAGGTCGGCCGGAACGCCACGGCGTCGGTCCACCGGCATTCCTCGTGGCAGTAGGTGCGCCACTGGCCGTCGACCTGGTCCATGACCATGTCCTCGCGGACCAGGCACGGGACCATGCAGGTCCAGCACCGGTGCGGGTACACGTAGTCGACGTTCTCGGCCACGATCGGGTTGTGCCCGTTCGGCATGGACAGGCGGTTGTAGTTCTCCCACCACTTGCCGTACTTGTCGTACCAGCCCGGGTACTTGTACTCGAACCACTCGAAGTCCTTGTCCGTCATCGGGTCGATCCGCCAGTAGTTGGCGAGCCAGCCGGTGGCGAAGAACTGGGCGACTTCGTGCACGTAGCCCTTGTTCCAGATCTGGTTCCACGCTTCCTCGATGAGGTCGTGCGGAATGACCAGGCCGTACTTCTCCAGCGGCACGAGGTAGCTGCGGTAGTAGTCGTCGTAGATCCACCGGCGCCACATCTCGGCATAGGACTCGCGGTCCTTGCGGCGGTCCTTGGTGCCGTACTCGATGAACGTGCCGATGGCGGCGTCCACCACGCGGTGGTTGTTCCACCACGCGTAGCGCAGGTCGCGCTGGAGCAGCTGGTGGTTGCTCTCGTCCGACAGCGCCATCAGCAGCGTGGCGTAGCCGTTGGAGATGTGCCGGGACTCGTCCGACTGCACCGAGTGGAACACGGTGGGCAGCAGGAAGTCGCCGTTGGCCGCGGCTTCGGCCGGCATGGCCACGAACAGCGTGTTCGTGAACGCTGTCTCCGCGACGATCGTCAGGTAGATCGATGCCGCGGTGATGGCGTCACCGGTGATGAAACCCTCGGCGAACTGCCGGCCGATGGTCCCGCAGTAGTCGTTCTGGAAGTTGCGGAGGCTGTTGTTGAAGCCGGCCGGGTCGATGTAGTTGTTCATGTACAGGCGCTTGAGGTTCTGCTGGATCGTCGAGTGGCGTACCTCGTCGATCATCTGGATCGCCTGGCCGTTGTGCAGCTCGGGGTTGGGGACCGTGCGGAACAGCAGCGGCATGGCGCGCGCCGCTGAGATCTCCGGCAACGGGATGATGGACAGGAACAGCTTCTGCCATTCCAGCCAGCGCTCCTGCACCTGGCGGAACATGTTGCCGCGGATGGCGCCGTCCTGCGCGCCGTACACGCGGTTATCCTTCTCTTCCTGCATCGGGAAGTAGGACCGGAGGACCTGCTTCAGCGGGTCCTTCTTCTGTGCCTTGTGGAACGTGTAGTCCGTCCCGTACTGCGACACAGGCTCGTGGTACTGAGGTTCCCAGGCAAGCTCCTGGATCTTCTGGTGAGCCTTGGCCACACTCTGGCGACTCATCGTCACCCCTTTCTCGGCGGGTTCCGGGGTCCGGATTCATGCCCCCCGGGGGGCCTTGGGCCAGGGCGGGCTGCCGCGGCCCCGAAAGTCCTTGTGTGCTGCATCACATCCCGAATGCCGAGGTCATGAGCTCTCAACATGAGACATCTCGAACGCGGCGCGGATCTCGGCTAGCCGCCGCTTGCGTTCCTCGGCCGCCTGCCGCGTTCCTTCCGCGGCCGGCGTGATGCCAAGCGCACGGAGCAGGTCAGCCGCCGGCGGCCCGGGGTCACCCGCCTCGCCGAGGACCGGGTGCAATCCCTCCTCGGCCAGGTGGTGAAAGACCAGGTTGACGATGCTCCAGGGGTTAAAGGTCTCGGGTTGCTGGGAAGAGGTCGTCTCGTCGTGAGCGTCCATGAACCGACACAACGTCGGCTGGCCCGAGCTGGGAGTCTCAACTTGAGACAGTGCCACGCAACGTGAGGTTTACTTTGAAATGGGCCGGTAACCCGAATCCGATTCCCGCGCAGGCTGAGCCTCCAGCCGGAGAGATGTGTGTGGGGGAGGCAATATGGCAGGTGCTTCAACGCCGATGCACACCGCGAGAGATCTGCTGGCCGAGGCCAGAGAGCGGTTTCTCCTGGCCGAGCCAGTGGACCCGAATGCCGTGCGCAAGCCCATCCTGGCGTCCTGGTGGCGGTCCCGGCAGTGGAACGTCGCCGCGGACCACATAGAGCTGGATTACCTGCACGACCCCGACCTGGAATCCAACCTGGCCCGGACCGCCGATCCGGTGCTGCGGCACCTGCACGAGCAACTGGATGGCCAGCCGATCAGCATCATCTTGACCGACTCCGCGGGCGTGGTGCTGACCAGGCTGACCGCGGACCACGACCTCGAGCGGCACCTGGATGGCGTCAAGCTGGCCCCCGGCTTCAGCTACGCCGAGGCCCGCGTCGGCACCAATGGCATCGGCACCGCGCTGGAATCCGGCGGCCCGGCCCACGTCTTCGGGCACGAGCACTACGCCGAGCACCTGGAGCAATTTGGCTGCGCTGGCGTGCCGATCCACGACCCGGTCTCGGGCAAGACGGTCGGCGTGATCGACCTGACCTGCTGGCGCAAGAACGCCGACCCGCTGCTGATCTCGCTGGTCAAGGCGACGGCCGACCAGATCACCCAGGCCATGCTGGCCGCGGGCAGCCGCCGGGATATGCACCTGCTCCAGGAATACGTGCGGGCCTGCCGCCGCACCGGCGGCATCGTGCTGGCCCTCGGCAACGATGTCGTCATGCTCAACGACCACGCCCGCCAGGTGCTCGACCCCGGTGACCAGTCCGCCCTGATCGGCCACGCCACCGAGGCGCTGGCCCGGCAGAACCCGGGCGCGGTAACGGTCGACCTGCCCAGCGGCGTGGTGGCCCGGATGTTCTGCCGGCGGATCTCGGGCGACGGCCCGTTCGCCGACGGCGTGGTCCACGTGAAACTGGCGGCTGCGGCCCTGGTCGCGCCCGATGTGCCCGCGCCAAGGACGGCCATGTACCTGCCGGGCCTGGTGGGCAGCGGCGTGCTGTGGCTGCGCGCCTGCCGGGAGGCGGAGACCCTCTACGACGCCGCGGACTGGATGACGATCGAGGGCGAGAGCGGCGTGGGCAAGCTGGCCCTGGCCCGCGCGGTGCACCAGCGGCGCAACCCGGCCGCGCCGTTCCACGTGCTCGACGCGGAGGAGGCCGGCCAGGACTGGCTCACCAAGGCCCGCGGCGAGCTGCTCGACGGCACCGGCCTGCTGGTGATCAGGCACGCGGAGGCGCTGAACGCCAAGCAGATGCACACGCTGTCCAGCGCGCTGCAAGAGGCCAGGGCGGCCATGCGGCACAAGGAGCTGCGGGTGGCGGTGACGCTGAACCGCAAGCGGGCCAGCGCCGACCTGACCAGGCTGCTGCGGTTCTTCCAGGGCACGGTGGAACTGCCGCCGCTGCGCCACCACATCGAGGACCTGCACGAGCTGGTGCCCTTCTTCCTGGCCCGGCTCAGCGGGCAGGGCCGCCTGACCTGCTCCCCGGAGGCCATGCAGCTGCTGCTGCGGCACAACTGGCCGGGTAACGCCGAACAGCTCTGGCAGGTGCTCAAGCAGGTCGTCCAGCGCCGCCGGGCCGGCGTGATCATGCCGAAGGACCTGCCGCCCGAATGCTGGACGGTGAGCCGGCGGCTGCTGTCCCCGCTGGAGTCGATCGAGCGGGACGCGATCGTGCAGAGCCTGCAGGACCACGACGGCAACAAGGTCCGGGCGGCCGAGGCGCTGGGCATGTCCCGGGCCACGATCTACCGCAAAATTCACGAGTACGGCATCGTCGCATCCGGTAGCTGAGATGAGCCCGGCGGGCCCGTGGTTCAAAGTGAGAAGGCATGTGCCCAGTTCGGGGCGTACGGATGCATTAAGCCCGCTTACGCGGGACGCCGCACCTGTGAAGGAGCGAATCCATGACCGCTCTCGACGCAAACCCCGACAACACCTCCCAGGCCCCCGTGCCGGAGGCGCCCGCGGCCGTGATCGGGCCGATGGCGGGCGACCCGGCCATGCTGGGCCTGGGGACCTTCATCGTCGGCTCCGTCGCGCTCGGCCTCGCGATAGTCGGCGTGGTGCCGGCCGGCGTCCTCGGCGCGCCCCTGGCGATCATCCTGGCGGCCACGGCCCTCGGCCTGCTGCTGGCCGCGGTCTGGGCCGCGGCCGTGGGCCAGAGCGCGGTTGCGGCCGTCTTCGGCATCTTCGGCACGTTCTGGCTGAGCTACGTCGTGCTCGTGCTCGGCCTGGACCACAACTGGTTCGCCATCACCGTCACCGCGGTGCTCGCCACCGTGAGGCTGTTCCTGCTCTCCTGGCTGATCGTCGTCTTGATGCTGACCCTGGCCACGCTGCGGCTGCCGGTCGCCTTCACCGCCCTGTTCGCCCTGGTCTCCCTGGCCCTGCTGCTACTGCTGCTCGCCTGGGAGGAGACATCGCCGCTTGGCGTGCCTTCGAGCGGCCTGCTGAAGACCGGCGGCTACGTCGTGCTGATCTTCGCCGCGCTCGGCGTGTACCTCTTCTTCGGCGCCTCCTCGGCGGGCACCGGCGGAAAGGGACTTCCCCTGGGCAAGCCGCTGATGCACTAGGGCCGGAGAAGACCTTTATCCCGAACGGGCCATGGTGACCGCCCTGGTCAGGTGCGAGCCACCATGGCCCCGTCGGGGATCCGGGCATGCGCGATCCGGGACAGGTCGGCCGGGCGCAGCGAGTCGGTCCGCTCCCACAGCGGCGGCGGGATCATGTCGCGCTGGCCGACGTCGCGGACCGGCCCGAAGCCGTGCCGGCGCAGCATCGCGGCCGCCTCGTCCGGGGCGAACAGCGACAGCCAGGGCTCGCCCTGTTCGGCCAACGCCTGCCCGACCTGTTCGGCGTAGCTGTCGCCCGCGGCGTCGCGCAGCCCGGCCGGCAGCATGTAGTCCACGACGATCTCCGAGCCCGGCGCGAAACCGCCGGTGACCGCCAGGGTCTGCCCGATGGCGCTTTCTTGCAGGTACATGGTGGTGCCCAGCCAGCTGACGAAGGCGGGCGCGGCGAAGTCGAATCCGGCCTGGCGCAGGCGGTCGCGCAGCGAGTCCCGGGTGAAATCCACCGGGACGAAAGTGACATTGTCCGGTACCGGCGCGATGCGGCGCTTCCATTCCTGCGTCGCCGGATGGTCGATTTCGAACACCCGGATCTGGCTCGCCAGCCGGGACCGGCTGGCGAAGGAATCCAGGCCGGAGCCGAGCATGACGTACTGGCCGATACCGCGCCTGATGCCGTCGGCCAGGCTGTCCTCGGTGTACCGGCTGCGGCAGGTGACCTGGGCCCGGGCGCCGGCCAGGATCGGGTGGGTGCCGTGCGCCTGGTGGAATCCGATGAGCTCGCCGGCCCGCTCGCCGAGCATGGCCTCGGCCAGCGTATCGGCGAAGATGGGCGGGTCGTCATCGACGATCAGGTGGGCGGCCCGCGCGGCCGCCGCGGTGAACGCGGTCAGGCTGGGTTGTCCGTTAACTGTCACGCCGGCCAGATTACAATTAACTTTCGTTAATATTAGCACAAAATAAAAAATATAACAATGGCTATCGAATAACGCTTCAGCGTCATTTATATTCGCCGGTGCCCGCGCAACCGTCCCGCAGACATCAGTCCCCTCGCTGTCCCCTCGCTGTCCCCTCGCTGTCCCCACGGCAGCGCCTCGCCGTCCGCACGGCAGCCCACGGCAGCGCCTCGCCGTCCGCAGCGGATTCGATGAATGTGACATTCTGCCGGTTCTATTGGGTATGATGCCGCTTTCATGCCCTCTCGTGCGGCCACAGCCAGGCTTAGACGCTCGCGGCCAGGCGGAGCAGGAAGTTCGTGGTCGCGTCGGGTGGCCGGCGGTAGAGGTGCTGGACGACGATGACCACCCGCCGCGCCGTCCCTGGACGTCCGGGGATTCCGGCGGCGCAGCTGGTTCTCGCTGCGCTGGGTGCTCACGCACATGATCGAGGAGTACGCGCACCACAACGGCCACGCCGACCTACTCAGGGAACGCCTCGACGGCTCGACCGGAGAATGAGCCGCGGCGCACAGCCCGGCTCCCGCCTGTCCGGGGGCGGCCCGCGTCAGCGGGCCGCCCCGCGGTTCACCCCGCCGGATCAGTGCCCATGCTCGTATTTGAACGAAAGCTCGAGCTTGGTCCGGAAGGTGATCGAGCCGCCCTCCTCCAGGTGGATGTCCTGCTTGACCACCTCTGCCACCCGAAGGCCATGCAGAGTCTCGCCCGCGGCCTTTATCGCCTGCGCGGCCGCGTCCTCCCATGACGTCGCGCTCGTCCCGATGACTTCGATTACCCTGTACGTGCTCATTGCGCCCTCCTCGTGACGGCATCAGCCCGTGGCGCCGCGGCTGTGTGATCGGTCACCTCCTGTAGGCGCAGCGTTCCGGCGCCCCTTCTATGACGCGAAGGGTGGGTCGGACGGCGCGGCGGCGTTAGAGCCGAACGGCCCGATCATCCAGGCCCAAGATCCCCGGTGAGCCAGTCGCACCAGGCGGCCTGCCCGCCCGGGGATGGCGTCCGCCGGGTGTCGCCGCGTCAGGGCAGCCGGACGTAGCCGTGGCGGCTCTTCCACAGGTAGTACTTCTCGAACGCGACCTTCATCGCGTGCACCTGCGGCCCGGGGATCATCACGCCCGCCTTACGCGGCGGGAGCATGTGGTCGGCCAGGATCAACACGCCGTTGTTGCCCGCGTCCATCATGCAGACCGCCGCCATCTCGCCGAACTCCTTGTGGCTGCTCAGCGGCTCGCCCTTGACCGCCGCGGTGATGTTGCGGGCTGCCACCTTGGCCATCGACTCGACCGGGAACCCGGTCTTCGGGATGCCGATCGGCACGGCCGTCTGCCAGGGCACCGGTACCTGCGCGGCGATGCCGACCGCGTAGATCTCCGGGTAGACCTTGGACTGGTAGGTGTCCTCGACCGGGACGTAGCCCTTGTCGTCGGACAGCCCGGGGGTCGTCCGGATGACCTCCTGCCCGATGAACGGCGGGACCACCATGGCGTACCTGAACGGGTACTGGCTGCCGTCGGTCAGCTTCACCTGATCGGCGGTCACTTCCTCCATCGCCACGCCGGTGACCGCGTTGATGCCCTCCTTGCGCAGGAACATCTTCAGCAGTTTCTCGCCCCCCGGAAGCCCGCCGATGCCGAAGTGCCCGACGAATGGCTCGGCGGTGATGAAGGTCAGCGGGACCCGGCTGTGCAGCTTCGCCTTGCGCAGCTGATGTGAGGTGTTGAACAGGAACTCGTAGGCCGCGCCGAAGCAGCTCGCGCCCTGGGTGGCCCCGATGATCACCGGGCCGGGATCATCCAGGAACTTGGTCCAGGCCGTGCCGGCCCGCTCGGCGTCGGCCAGGGACGTGATCGTCTGCGCGTGCCCGTCCGGGCCTAGCCCAGGCACCGCGTCGAACTTGTTGCGGTACCCGGTGGCGATCACCAGGTAGTCGTATTCGTAGCGGCCGCCGGTCGTGGTCACCGTGCGGATTGCCGGGGCGATGGCCGTCGCCTCGGCGTGCACGAAGCCGATCCCGTGCGCGTCGAACACCGGCCCCAGCGGGAAGGTGATGTCGCCTGCGCGGCGCTTGCCGAACGGAAGCCAGATCAGCGACGGGCTGAACAGGAAACGATCATCCGCCGACACCACCGTGACATCGACGTCGTCGCCGAGCCCTGCCTTGACCTCCAGCGCCGCGGTGAGCCCGCCGAAGTTCCCGCCGAGCACCAGCACTCGCTTGTTTCCCATGGCAGTCACCCCATTCAGGCGACAGAAAGACACGTTCTCGCGATCACGTTCGGCCGGAATCCAGTGGCTGAATAGGGACTTAAGCCGGCTGTTGAGGGGACAACCTGCCCGAACGGGCCAGGGGCTGGCCGCCTACCAGCAGCTCACCACCGCCGTGACGAGCCCGGCGAGCCTGGCCGGCTGCCGGGCGGAGCCTGACCGCGGCCGGTTGCTACCGTCAGGCGCATGCGGATCGCCCACCTCAGTGACCCCCACCTGATGAGGGGTCCCCTCGCGGCACTGCCCGCCGCGAACCTCGCCGACGCGATCGGCCGCGCGCTGGCGATCGAGCCGAGGCCGGACTGCGTCGTCATCACCGGTGACCTCGCGGACACCGGGCATCCGGATGAGTACGGCACTCTGCGGACCATCCTGCGGCGATGCCCGATACCCGTGCACCTCGCGGCGGGCAACCATGACGACCCCGCCGCGCTCATCGCCAAGTTCGGCGACACGCAGTTCCTGGGCAACGGCGTGTCCGCGTCGTACACGGTGGAGTACCCGCAGGCCACCCTCGTCGTGACCAACTCCTGGATCCACGGCAGCCCGGCCGGATACCTCGGCCCGGACCAGCTGGCCTGGATCGACCGGACCCTGGCCGGCCGGCCGGAGGTGCCCGCTTTCGTCTGCGTCCATCACCCGCCGCTGCCGGTCGGCATCCCGTTCCTCGACGGCATGATCCTGACCGACGCGGCCGAATTCGCCGACGTCATCCAGCGGCACCCGCACGTCGCCCGGGTACTGTCCGGGCACGTGCACCGCCACGTCTCCGCCCTGTTCGCCGGCACCTTGATGACCGTCGCGCCCAGCACGTACCGGCAGAGCGCGCTGCGCCTGCGAGATGACCAGCCGCCCGGCTACGTCGCCGAGCCGCCCAGCTTCCTGCTGCACGTACTCGACGGGACTAGCTGCGTGACGCACTCGGTGGCGATAAGTCACGCCGCGGCCGTCAGCGCGTTCTGACCGGGGTAGCTTTCAGTAGCTGCGGACGGTGACTTGTGCGGAGGGGTAGCCAGAAGCGCCGTTCGGGGGTGGCTGGGCCTGGACGGCGGTCTGGGTGTAGCCGGTCTCGTCGGTGGCGCGGGCTTCGATCATGTAGTTGCCCGGCGCGGCCGGCCATTCCCATACCCATTGCCGCCAGGTGTCGATGCCGGGCACCGCGGCCAGCCGTGCCTCGTGCCATGGGCCGCCGTTGACTCGCACCTCGACGGCGGCGATGCCCTTGTGCTGCGCCCAGGCCACCCCGGCCACCGGCGTCCGCCCGGGGGCGAGCGACGCGCCGCCGGCGGGCACGTCGATTCTGGATTCCGTCTTGATCGGCCCCTGCTGGGCCCAGCCGTGCTGCGCCCAGTAGGCATAGGCCGCCGCGAACGTGGTGACCTCGATGTCGGTGACCCACTTGGTCGCGGACACGTAGCCGTAGAGCCCGGGCACCACCATGCGCACGGGGAAACCGTGCACGACGGGCAGCGCCGTGCCGTTCATGGCCACGGCGAGCAGGGCGTCCCTGCCGTCGAGCACGACCTGCAAGGGGGTGCCTACGGTGAACCCGTCGATCGAGGTGGAGAGCAGCTGATCGGCACCCGCCAGGGGGCGGGCCTGCCTGATCAGGTCCGCCAGGCTCGCGCCGAGCCACTTGGCGTTTCCGACGTAGGGCCCTCCGACCGGGTCCGAGACGCAGGTGAGGGTTACGTAGTTCTCGATGAGCGGTCGCCGCAGCAGGTCGGCGAAGGTGATGGTGACCTCGCGTCGCACCATCCCGTGGATCCGCAGCTGCCAGGTTGCCGGGTTCACCTGGGGCGCGAGCAGGGCGGTGTCGACGCGGTAGAAACTGTCGTCCGGGGTGATGAACGAACTGAGGCCTGAGATATTCAGGTTGCTGCCCGCGGGAAGCGGCGGTGCGGGAAACGCGGGCCGGGGGAATCGGATGGCGGCCCGCGCCGCGGCGATGTCGTGCTCATCGATCAGGTTTCTTCCGGCTAGCGTCCCGAACGCGGCGGTGGCCGCAGCTGCGCCGCTGGTGATCAGGAACCGCCGCCGCGCGGGCCAGCGGGACGGTGCCTGGTCGTCCGGATGGGCCGGGACGGTGAAGGAGTAGGCCGGTCCCGCACGGAAGGCAGGTGCGGCGACGTCGGCCGTGCCGGCCGGCCGTGCGGGCATATCCGGCGGTACCAGGTCGGCCGGCTGATCCGGCCCGGTCAGCTCAGGGTGCAGGTCGAAAGGAAATAGGGCGTCCAGAGGAGCGCCGAGCCGGTCGGCCGCGCGGGCCAGCAAGGTCAGCGCCACCGCGCCGGCCGCGGCCCCCACCAGGGTGGGAACCACGTATCCCGCCGTGGCGGTCGGCCTGGTCAGCGCCGCCGCCAGGCCGACGGAGGCGAAAATCGCGAGCCCCCACATACCGAAGGCGAGCCGGCGTACCGCGAGCATCCCCACCACCGCCGCGTACAGGGCGAGGACCACCAGGATGCCGCCGAGCAGCACGGTCTTGTCATCGGCGCCGAACTCGGAGATGGCGAAGTCCTTGACGTGCGGCGGCGTGAGATCGATGGCGGCCTGGCCGACCGCGAGCACTGGTGAGCTCTGCGGAACGCCGAGGCCAGAAGCGAACTGCGCGGCGCCTATAGCAACGGCTGCCCCGAGCACGCCGACCACAGCCCCGGCGAGGGCGCGAGAGTGCCGAGTCTGGCCGTCGGCGATGTCGGGGGGTTCTGTCATGGCGGAAATCGCGAGTAGGCGCTATGTCCACGGTACCCGCCCCCGCTGCCGTCGGTTAACCGTGCGGAGATGGCGCTCTGCCTGGCCACGATGACGGGCTGACCGAGCGAGTTATCCGTCCGGGGCGGCGCTCACCGCTCCGGGAGCCAGCGCTGGAACCACGCCACCAGCCGCGATCTTTGTGCCGAACGTTCCCTGCTCGTCCTCGGCGTCACGGTCGGCCATCACTCTGCGAACCGAAGCCCATTCCAGGCTCGCGTGGTACGGATCGCGGGTCCCGCGGCTGATCGCGATCACCTCATGGCCGCCGCGCACCAGCCGCGGCACCAGATAAGTGCCGATGTGCCCGGTCGCTCCGATGACAACGACGCGACTCATCCAGCAATCCCTCCGGCGAAGGCGTTACCCGATCCAGGCCAGCGGCCCGAGGTCCTGGTGGCTTGGCCTGACAGGACATACGACCCGGCCCCGTACTGACCTGCGACTCTACCGCTTTTGCCGATCTGCTACGAGGGTCACAAGTGGCATACACAGGGTAACGACCGGGATGGCCGACGCGATGAGCTGGTGTCCCGGGTGCTTCCTTAAGGAGGCAGAAAATGGCAACTCCAACTCCAAGTCCGCGTCCGGAGCAGCCCATCAGGCTTGTTCCCCCAGTCGGGGAACCTGCCACCGGACCGCTGGCCGGCGAGCCCGGCCTCGTGGGGCTTCCCAGCTTCATCGTGGGCTCGCTGGCCTTCGGCCTGGTGCTTACCGGAGTCTTGCCTGCCGTGGCGGTCGGCGCCGCGATGCCGATCGTCCTCGCGGCTTCGGCAGGGTTGTTCCTGGCCACGATCTGGTGCGCCCGGATCGGCCAGAACGCGCAGGCCGGGCTCTACGGCATCGTGGCGAGCTTCTTCCTGAGCTACGCCATCATGGTGCTCGGCCTGACCCACAACTGGCTCGGGATCGTCCCAACCGCAGTGATAGCCAGCCAGAAGCTGTTCGTGATCTGCTGGATGGTCATCGTCACCATGCTCGTCCTGGCGACCCTCCGGCTACCGCTGATCTTCGCGGCGCTGTTCACGCTCGTCGATGTCACGCTGCTGCTGAACCTGCTTGGGCTCATCCAGAGCTCGGCGAACCTGACGAAGGCCGCCGGGTGGGTCGTGATGGCCTTCGCGGCTCTTGCCGTTTACCTCTTCTTCGGCTCGGCGTCCCACGCCACCGGAGGAAGGGAATTCCCGCTGGGCAAGCCCATCCTGCGCACCTGACACACGGCCGGACCCGCACTACCGCCAACATCAACGAGAACAATCGGAACTGGCCGGCCAGGCCCGGCGCGCTACCAGAGCACGCCGGGCCTGGCCGCCTCGTCTCACGTCGACCTACCTTCAACATCGCTCCCATGGGGGGCTCCGCCCACGGCGGACCGCGAAGCCACCGTAGACAAGCCGTACCGCGCCGGTATCACCCGTGACGGGTGGCCCGGTGGGGCCGCCGGAATATCAGCATGATCCAGGAGAGGTGCCGTGTGCTGTCCTCCTGCGAGTTGAGCCATTGCCGCCGAACGTCGCTGGGGAGTGTCATGGCCGCGCTTACCACTGCGGTGGACCGAGGCGCTAGGCCGAGGCTATGAGCGACCGGTCCGTGACTTCGGGCAAGCCGCCCCTCGCCGTCAGGATCGAGACAGAGAAGTCGCATCCGCTGCCGTGGAAGACGGTGGCCAAGCGCGCCGCGGTGGTCCTCGTCGCCGGGGTTTCCCTCTACCTGGTGTTCCCGGCGATCACCGAGGTGCTCGCGTCCTGGCCGCGCCTGTCGACCCTGGACCCCCGGTGGTTCGCCCTGGCCATCGCGGCCGAAATCGCCCACTTCACCTGCACGTTCGCGCTCCAGCGGCTGGCGCTGCGGACCAGGGCATGGTTCCCGGTCATCACGTCCCAGCTGGCCGGCAATGCGATCACCTTGATCATGCCGGGTGGCGCGGCGGTGGGCGCAGCCTTGCAGTTCCGGATGCTGGCGACCAGCGGGAGCGATACGGACTCGACCGTGGGCGGACTGGCGGCGTTCTCCCTCCTCGGCGTGGGGGGCCTGCTGGCCCTGCCGGTCTTCGCTCTCCCGGTCATCCTGCTAGGCGCGCCCACCAACCGGGGCCTGGTCAACGCGGCCGTCCTCGGGGCGGTGGGGTTCGTGCTCTTCGCCGCGCTCGGGGCCGTCATCCTGGCCTATGACGCACCGCTTCGCTGGGCTGGCCGGGTGGCACAGCGACTCTGGAACTGGGTCATGCGGAAACGGCCACTGGAAGGGCTGGACGCAACCCTCCTGGCGCAGCGCAACGAGATCCGGACGGCGCTGGGCCAGCAGTGGTGGCAGGCGCTGCTGCTCTCCGCTGGCCGCCTGGCGTTCGACTACCTCTGCCTGCTGGCGGCGCTGCGGGCCACTGGGGCCCGCCCGCGCCCCTCGCTGATACTCGTGGCCTATGCGGTCGCCGGCATTGTCGGGATGATCCCGGCCACCCCCGGCGGTCTGGGGCTGGTGGAGGCGAGCCTGACCGGGCTCCTGGTGCTGGCCCAGGTTGACTCCAGCCAGGCCGTCCTGGCCACGCTCACTTACCGGCTTGCCTCATACTGGGTGCCGCTGCTTGTCGGACCTATCGCGTACGGCCTATTCCGGCTCCGGTATCGAAACCGCGGGTCTCCCAGCGTGGAGGGCGCGGCGCCAGCTTGACCCTGCTGACGTGGCGGCTGACATCAGTGACAGAGTCCCGACGGGACCGACGTCTGGCAGTGGTTGGCCTTGAACCGCACGCCGGTTCCGGTGCCGTCCCAGCGAAGGTCCGCGGGCTGGTTGCGGAAGGCGGTGTTGCGGGCGATCGTGTCGAAGTCGGGATTGCTCCCGTGGGTGAGCGCCTGGGCGCTCAGCACGACGATGCCGCTAGCAGGCCCACGGCCCCGTCCGCGGCACAGAGGGCTCGCCCGGGCCGCTGCCCTGCCGGACCGGGCCGTCCGCCCTGCCGCCGGGGCCAAGGAGACGTACAAACGGGCCATGACCGGTGACCTTCGGCTCTAGCGGGCTGCCGGCCGGGCCGAAAGCCTGTAAGTAGCGGAATCGTGGCGCAGTCCAAGATGCGCGGGCGAAAGGGGGTTCGCCATGGTCAGGTCTGTGCTCCTGTCTCTGATTGTGCCCGTCGTCATCGTGGCCCTGATCTTCGGCGGGTTTTTACTACTGGGCGCGGCGGCAGGGGCTGCTCACCTCCGGCCAGGCTGCGGAGGGCGAGGGCACGCGGCGCATCTCACTGCTGACCGAGGCGGTCGCCTACGTCGGCGTGATCCTGTTCCTGGCCGGAGGCGCTGCCGCGCTCGGCCAGTGGTGGAACGACATCCCCAGCTGGGGGCATGTGGGCGTCTCTGCTGGCGTCGCCGTGTTCTTCCTCTTGGCCGGCATTATCGGGCGCCGGGTCCGTGAGCCCGCGATCCAGCGGCTGGTCGGGGTGGTGTGGTTCCTTTCCGTGGCTGGCGTCGCCGGGGCCGTGGGGCTCGCGGCACACGAGGTGTACGGGAACGACAATGCCGCGGTCACGGCCATGGCCGTGGGGCTGGCTGTCACCGTGTACTCGGCGGCCCTGTGGCTGGTCCGCCGGGGCGCGCCGCAAAACCTCGCCCTGTTCGCGGGCTTGGTCGTCACCATCTTCGGCATTGCCGGCAGCATCGTCACTGTCGCGGGCGGGGCCAGGCCGGCTCGCTGGCTGGCCTTCGCCCTTGCGCTGTGGGTGTTCGGGCTGGCGTGGGCGGGGCTCGGGTGGCAGCGGTACGTCGAGCCCCTGTGGGTGACCATCCCCTGCGGTGTCATCCTGGCCCTGATCGCGCCGAGCCTGGCGGCCGGGGATCACGGCTGGGTGTACGCGATCGGCATCGCCACCGCCGCCGCGGCGATGGCCGCCAGCGTCCCGCTGCGGAACACGCCGTTGCTCGCCCTGGGCGCGCTGGCGATGTTGAGCTACGTCACCTCGGTAGCGGCCCGCTACCTGCATGGGTCGCTGGGGGTCCCGTCGGCGCTGGCGATCACCGGTGTGCTGATCATCGGCCTGGCCGTCGTCAGCGCACGCTTGATGCGCGCGGCACATCCGCCCAAGCCCAAGCAGCCAGACGCGGAAAAGCCAGCACACGCGGCACTTCCACCGAAGCCCGCGGAGCCGGGTGCGGAAGAGCCATCACACCGAGACCTTCCCAAGGCCTCGTAGGCAGGCGCCAGCCCGTCCTGAGGCTGGCCAGGCTCCACCGGCAGGACGGCTGCCTAAAGCGTCTGCCAGGTGTGACGTGTGAGTTTTGCTGATTTACGGGCACCCAGGGCTTGTCGGCGAAGATGCAGCTTGCCCCAGCCCGGGCGCGCTGCTGGAGATCCTCAAGGCCCGGTATCACTACAGCGACTGACCAAATCGCAGGTCCTGCCCATAACCGGCCTTGCCTGACGCGCGCCAGTCTGGCGGCCCTCCTATGAAGCGGCGGCATCGGGCAACTGCACGTAGTAATAGGAAACGGCTTGTGAAAACCTGCACAAGGCGCTTCCGCGGAAACGTCACGAATATGGCGGCTAGGAGTACAGCGACTCGGGCCGACGCCCGGTCGGTCATGCATGACAGCGCGCTGGCCTGTCGCCATTGTGCGGCCAGGCCTTTACGCTAATCCGGTGGGGATCATCCAGGCGTTTGGGTACCAGGTCCGGAAACCCAGCGCCGCCCAGATGGCGATGCAGCACATTGCCGCGACCCGGCCTGGCGCATGGTTTTTCGCCAGGACACTGCATCACATCGACCGGGTCCTGCTGCGGCTAAGCCGGGGTCAGGTCACCCTGCCAGGAGTCGTCGCGGGAATCCCTGTGCTGACCGTCACCACGACCGGAGCCCGTACCGGGCAGCGCCGTACCGTGCCCCTGCTGGGCGTGCCCGCAGGCGAGGACATCGCGGTCATCGGGACTAGCTTCGGCCAGCCGCGGACTCCGGGGTGGTATCACAACATGCGCGCCGATCCGAAGGCCGAGGTTACCTACCGGAACAAGACGATCAGGGCCATCGCCCGCGAGGCCGGTGACGACGAGAGGCAGGCCATCTGGGACCGGGCCAGAACGATCTATGCGGGGTACGAAGCCTATGCGAGCCGGATCAAGAACAGGGAAATCCACATCATGATCCTCAGCGCAGAAGGACTCCAGTAGCGCGGTGGGCATCAGCCAGGACATGCCATTGGCTCGGCGGTGGGCCGCCGAGCCAAGCCTGCGCTTGGCCGCCGCGATCGCGGATCATCTCAGGCAGCGGTGCGGCGGCTCTCAAGGCGCTCAGCGATCCAGAGCTTGATGATGGACTGGCGGGTGACCCCTAGCCGGCGGGCTTCCCGGTCAAGCGATTCGATCATCCATGACGGGAAGTCGACGTTGACCCGGCGCTGTTCCAGCGCGGGACGGCGGATCGCGGCGAGGTCCAGATCGCCTGTCACGTCTTTGCCGTCGTCAAACTTCTGATCGAACTCCTCAGCCCTCATACAGTGCTACCTCCTCCGTCCGGGACCGGCGCGCAGAGATGATCCTGACCCGCTGCTCGCGGTAGGTCACCACCACCGACCAGTGCTTACCATCGGTCTGGCCGACCACCAGCCACCGTGGCTCATCTGCCGTCCGGGCCGGGATCTCTACCCGCATGACGTCCTGCCAGATCGCCTGGACTGCGTCGAAGTCAATGCCGTGCTTCGCCAGGTTCGAAGCGCTCTTGGCCGGGTCAGACTCGAATTTCATCCGATCCGGCTCCTTCCCGGTATAAGAACTATACCGTTCCGGCGTATCAATGCGGGCGGTGGCGTAGACATGCCGCCCGGGCTGCCCGGGGCAGAGTCCCTCGGCCGACCCCGCCGTCCTCGCCATGCTTATCCACGATCTAGGCTTCTGGCTTGCCGCCGAATACCCGCCGTCTGGGGCGGGAAGGCGCCGCGGCCCTAAGTGCCGGTGACACCGTCGATCCGCTTCGCCGCATGCGGATGGAGATGCGGGCTCGCCTGCCCGCCACAAGAGTTTCCCGAGCGGTCTGATGAGAGTTGTGGACTTCGGCGATGCGTGGCGCGAGGGTGGATGTCAGGACCAGCCCCGGTGGCACCGGAGCCGGGCATTGGCGCAGGCCACTGACATCAAAGGGAAAGGAGCCGGCATCGTGGACATGAAGCTCGAGGTTGTCGTCATCCCCGTCTCGGATGTCGACCGCGCAAAGGAGTTCTACGGGGGTCTCGGCTGGAGACTCGACGCCGACCGCGCCGCCGGTGACAGCTTCCGCATCGTCCAGCTCACGCCTCCGGGCTCCGAGTGCTCGGTCCAGTTCGGCACGGGCATCACCTCGGCCGCGCCCGGTTCGGCCCAGGACCTGTACCTGATCGTCTCGGACATCGGGGCTGCGCGCGCCGAGCTCGTCGCCCGCAGTGCCGAGGTCAGCGAGGTGTTCCACGAAGGGGTGCCCGGCGCTCGGTTCCATCACGGCGGAGCGAATGGTCGCGTCAGCGGCCCTGCGCCCGATGATGCCAGCTACGGCTCGTTCGTCGCGTTCAGCGATCCGGACGGCAACGGCTGGCTGTTCCAGGAAGTCACGACCCGGCTTCCCGGGCGCGTCGACCCGGCGGCGACGTCGTTCGGCTCCGCGAGCGACCTGGCCGACGCGATGCGGCGCGCGGCGGTCGCCCATGGCGAGCACGAGAAGCGCATCGGCGCGGCCGACGCGAACTGGCCCGGCTGGTACGCCGAGTACATGGTGGCGGAGCAGGCCGGGACGGAGCTGCCGACGTGAGCGACTATGACGTGATTGTTCTGGGTGGCGGGGCGCCCGGGGCGCATTGCGCTGCGGCGCTGGCTGCGCGCGGGCTGCGTGTGGCCG
>Ga0208696_1000104_pt1 | contig 70524 bp, 69 predicted proteins | sample Sb_taG_9_FD_187711 | JGI IMG/M metagenome (GOLD analysis project Ga0208696, IMG submission 187711) | Peat soil microbial communities from Weissenstadt, Germany - Sb_50d_b_LC metaG (SPAdes) (version 2) | ecosystem: Environmental > Terrestrial > Soil > Wetlands > Peat | place: Germany... | reverse complement strand
TATATCGCACTCCAGTCCGAGCACCAGATCGACCCTACCGGCACTGCCGCGATCGTCTTTCAAGCGCTCGCGACCGCCGAGTTCGAAGCGACGCTGCGCGACATGGAAGAGGTGGTTAAGGCCACCGGCGGTGATAGCGGCACGCGGGTATCCACCGAGGACGACAGTTACGGCTACCGCTGGATGGTGCTGCACAACCCCGACAGCGCGCCGAGTGTCGAAGACCTCGCCGTGGGCATCAACGCCGTCTCCAGCTCGATCGAGACCGCCGGGCATGGCGAGCGGCTGCTGTGCGCCGTGTTCGCGTTCGCCGACGCGCAGAAACGCCGCGTCTACTTCATCTACAACTACAAGCGCGGCTTCTGGTATCCGTTCGTGCCAGCCGATGGCGAACAACAGCGCTCGACCGAGCGCGAGCTGCAGATCAAGGCGCAGATGGCTTCCGAGCTGCCGATGGAGCCCGAACTTGAGCGCTGGTTTCCCCTTTGGGGAATACCAATCTGACCCTCGGGCTGGCCGAGGAGCGCTCAGCTCGCTGTCGGGCGCTCACCGGGGGTAGAGCGCAACCCACGCCAGGTGAGGCGGGTCAGCCAGATCAGGCCCGCAGTCAATGCCACGGCGATGATCACCGCCGGCACCCACATCGCGCCGTGACCGACGAGGCCGAACACCGTCGCCAGCCCGATCAGCGACAGCGTCTGGGAGACGGCGGTCAGGTCGAGCAGCAGCAGCGCCACGAAGATCGCTCCCAGCAAGACGCGCCGCATCTGGTGGGAATATCTCACGTATGCCCCGTTTCTGGAGGGGCTGAGCCGACAGGCGGTTAGTCGGGTAGCAACCCCTCGCCGGTGAACTCGCGTGCGGCCTCCTGGAGCGTCGTGTCGCTGGGCGGCAGGATCACGTCTGAGGTCTCGATCTCGTCATCGCCTACGACGTCGCCGTGCGCGCGCACGAAGTCGAGCAGCTCTTTCAAAGCCAGGGCGAAACCCTGCTCGTCCTCGGCGTCGACGGCGGCGTGGGCTGCACCGGCGAGCTGATCGAGCTGGCCGTGCAGATCGTCGGCGAGGCGGTACTGGTCCTCACCGGAGATCCGCACGATCATGACTGGCCCTCGGCCGGACCACCGGCTTCACCGGCGGTGCCCGCCGGATCGGGCGCCGGGGCCTCGGCGGGTGGGGCCTCGGCGGCGTCACCGGATGGGGCGGGTATCTGCGCGGCGGGCGCCGCGGAGGCCTGTCCGAGTTCCCCCTTCATCTTCTGAAGCTCGTCGTCGACCGCCGGTTGGCTCGAGAGCTGCTTGAGCTGATGATCGATGTCGTCTTCGCCCGATCCCAGCGCGGTGATGTCGTCGAAGGTCCCCGCGGCTTCGAGCTCGGAGACCGCGCCGGCGCGCGCCTTCATATTTTCGGTCTTGTCGACCGCACGTTGCATCGCGAGACCCACATCGGCCATCTGCTCACCAACACCGGTGGCCGCCTCGGAGATCCGCACCTGCGCCTCGGCGGCTGAGTATTGGGCCTTGATGACCTCCTTCTTGGTGCGAAACGCCTCGATCTTCGCGCGCAATTTCTGCTCGGAGTCGGTCAGCTTCTGCTGCTGATCCTCGAGTTCTGCGACCTGCGTGTCGAGGCCCTGCAACTCGGTCTGGGCGACGTTCTTGCGCTCGAGCGCGGTCCGCGCAAGGTCCTCCTGGCCGCCAGACAGAGCCTGGCGGGCCTGCGTGTCGAGCTTGACGACGCTCTGCTGCAGAGTCGCCTCCTGCATCTGCAACCGCTTCTTGGCGGTGACGACATCCGCGATGCCCTTCTTGACGTTCTGCAGCTGTTCGACCTGCTTCTGGTAGCTGTAGTCGAGCGTCTCGGCGGGGTCTTCCGCGCGGTCCAACAGTTTCGAGACCTTCGCCTTCACGACGGTTGACATGCGCCCAGTCAGGCCGGCCATCTAATCCTCCTGTTGGTTTCCGCGAGACGGCCGATCGGACACCGGCCGCAGCTTCAAGCGTAGCCGACCGCGATACCTGATCGGTGCACTCCCCAACTTGGTCCTTCCCGCCGCGCACGACGACGCGGTCCAGCTCACAAGCCCAGTGGGTGACGGATGGTGAAGCCCTCGTTGGCTGGACGCAGCGGACGCCAGCGGGGTCCCTGTAGGTTGGACGGGTCGTTGGCGGCGCTCGTGTCCAAGCGCAGCCCCGCGACGGTCATGTAAGCGTGTTCGGGGTTGGCGAAGATCGTCACCCAGCGCCCCGCGCCGTGCGAGCCCCACGTTTCGAATTCGGAGGAGTCCTCAGGCGTGGTGAGCAGACGGGCGCCGTGCAAGGCAAAGGAGACCGTGCCCGAGCAGTCATAGCCGGGCGAGATGAACGACGCGTGGCCGCCGCCATAGATGTAGGGCAGTCCGGGGAGCTCATCTCCAGCCCAGATGATCTCCTGGACCGGCGCCGGCGCCGACATTGGAGCGGCCGCGAGGCCGTCCACGTAGCGCGCCATCGAGCCCGGGACGACCAGCTCGGGCCGGCCTTCGAAGGGTCCGTCTGGGGCCGGCGTGGGAGCGGGAGCGATGGCGCTGCCACCGGTCGCGCCTGCTTCGGCGGCTTCAGTTGAAGTTGCGCTCGATGTGGTCGTGCCCGCAGCTGTCGTAGCCTCTTTGGCGGTCGAGTCGGTGCCCGAGCCGCTCGCGCCGGGAGCTTCGCCGATCGGGACGGGCGTGTACGGAACGACCGTGCCGGCAGCCGTCTTCTCATAGACGGGGCCGCTGTAGGCGATGTTGGTGGTGCGCGCGGTGATGGGGAACGTGTGGACCTTGGGGGTCGCTGGCGTCGTGGTTGGGGCGGGCACGCTGCCGGCGGCGGCGACGCCGCCGGTCTTCGAGGCTGCCAAGGCGGGCGTGGCCGCCCCGGCGAGGATTGTCAAGCTACAGAAAACCGCCCTGCTGAGGGTTCGCACCCGCACAACCACAACCTCTTTCGTCGGCCTGCGGGGTTAGCTGACGGGCTAGCGCTGAAAGAGCCTGCGCTTCTCACGGGTCCACCGTGGGATTCGCCCCAAACAACTTGGGTCCCCCGTTCCTTGGCATCTAGTCAAGGATTCGGCGTTCGTGGCGGCAGGCTAGCAGAGTGCAACGACGCTTGCACGGGTTGCATGTCGTTTCGCAGGTTTACCCCGCAAATGCCGGGCTTTTGCGAATCGTCGAGGCCTCCGCCGGACTTTTTCGGCCCCGCATGCCCGCCGCCATCGGGGATCCCTCGCGGAGCACCGCCTCGTGCGCTGGGACGCCCGATAGTGTCCCGCCCATGAACGCCCGTGCGCTCCGCCCCGCGGCGGCCCTGCTCGCCTGCGCCGCGCTCGCTGGCTGCGGCAAGTCCTCGCCCTCGTCCTCCAGCGCTTCAGGCGGGCCGATCGCCCAGGTGAGCACCGCGGGTGCCGGGGGTCTTGCGACGAAGAACACGACGCGACTCGGCGGAGCCGATCCGGTGATCGACGCTGCGGCGGTGGCGCGCGCGGTGTATCCCGGACTGACTTCCGGATCACGCCCGCAGGCGGTCGTGCTCGTGGACGAGCGCTCCTGGCCCGCCGCGCTCGCCGCTTCGGCGCTGGCGAGCGCCCCCCTGAGCGCGCCACTGCTGTACAGCGAAGGCTCCACCCTGCCCGCCGCGACCAGCCAGGCGCTGGAAGCTATGCATCCCGTCGGAGCGCAAGCCCTCGGTGGCGCCCAGGTGATCCAGATCGGTACGACCGCCACCGTCCCCGACGGCTATCGCACGCGCGGGCTCGCCGCCGGCGCTGAACCCGCCGCCGTGGCCGCGACTGTCGAGCGGCTCGTGAGCGTAACCCACGGCTTCGCGCCCCGGCAGGTGATCGTGACCGCCGCCGAAGGTCCCACTGCCCTGGAGATGCCCGCGGCCGGACTCGCCGCCGAGAGCGGCGCCCCGATCCTGTTTGTCACCGCCGCTGGTGTCCCTGCTGCGACGGCCGCCGTGCTGTCTCACCTGCACCGGCCCACCATCTACATCGTCGCCCCCTCCGCCGTTTCCAGCCGCGCACTGGCGGCGCTCGCGCGCTTCGGGCCCGTCACGCCCGTCTCCGGTGGCTCCACGCCCGGGGAAGCCAGCAGCCCAGCTGAACGCTACAGCCCGGTCGATAACGCGATCGCCGTATCGCGCTTCGCCGCTGGGTCCTTTGGCTGGGGCATCCACGAAGGCGGTCACGGCCTCGTGTTCGCCACCGCCGACCGCCCGCTCGACGCCCCCGCCGCGGCCCCGCTGTCGGCCACCGGCGACTACGCCCCGCTGCTCCTGCTCGGCAGTTCATCCTCGATCCCGCTTGCGCTGGCCCACTATCTCTCAGACATCCAGCCCGGCTACTCGGCGGCCGTCCCGCCGATTCGCGGCTACTACAATCACGGCTGGTTGATCGGAGACGAACGCGCGATCTCCGCCGTCACCCAGGCCGAACTCGACTCCGTGCTCGAGATCTCGCCAAGTAAAGCCTCTGAGAAAGCTTCCTTGGAAGAAGAACCAGCTGCAACGCCCGCTGAATAGACGTCCATCTACCAAGCCCTCTAAGAGCAAATATGAGCCAAGCCGAGGACCCCAACCGCCTCGCCCGCGGCGCAAGCGAGCACCAAGTGACTGTCGAGGACGTGCGCCAGCTGATGGGGGCCTCCACCCCCCACTTCGCGCTACAACTGCGCAATCGCATCGCCGCCTTGATCGGCGACCTGCCCGCCGATCATCCGGCACGGGTCGAAGGCGAGCGCGAGATCGCGCGGCTGGAAAAGTTGGGCTTCAGCGGCGAGACGCGCGGCGCGGGCGCCGCGGAGGGCGAGCGACCGCTGCCCTCGCTCGTGCTTGACGCTCCCGCCCCGACCTGAGGCCCCTTTCTCAACGCGCCGAGCAAATCGCGGCCGGCCTTGAATGCCTCAGCGCCTCCCGGCGAACACTCGCTCGCGCCGGGCGTCTGCAAAGCGTGCGCGCAGCAGTTTGTAGAGCGCCGCGAAGAGCGGCAGTGAGAGCGCCAGCGGCGCGATCTTGAGCCCCACCGGCACCGGGGTGATCAACGCCGACAACAGCAGCAGCGTTCCCGTGAAGAGAACAACCGTCGGCAGCAGGGCGAGCAGGATCGTGTGCGAGCGGTATCCGCTCAGGTGCTCGCGCAGTACGAAATCGACCGTGCCGATCACCACCGCCGCAATGCCCGCGAACAGCGGCGGGCCGCCATGCGAGACCCCTCGGCGCAAACCAAATACCGTGCCGAGCGCCCCGACCAGGATCAAGAGCTCGGACAGTGGCAGCGGATGCCACGGCGCCTGTGGGCGCTCGCCGACCGAAAGCGGGTCTCTGAACCCTTCTCCGCCGCGCTGCCTTGCGCCGCGTGGACGCGCCGACGCGCGCTGGCCACGTGGCGCCGGGGAGGTCTTCGGCTCGCGTACCTCCCCACTCCCCGCCGGCGTTCCTGCCCTCGCGCCACCATCCGCAACCGCGGCGCCCACCGGGCGCCGCTTGCGCGAGGCGCGTCCGCGGCGATTGCCCTTGCTGTGATTGGCCACGGCTGCCGCTGCCCTATGCGTGGAGACATGGGTAGCTGCGCATCGCCATCGTATTCGATCCTAACGCCTATCTATGCTGAGCTTTCATGCTCACGTCGCTTCCCCCTTCCGCCCCGCCCACCGGCGAGGGCATCCCAAACAGCAGGCTCGCCGGTCCGTTCCCCGTTGGGGAGTACGCCGCCGCCCTGCGTTCGAAGCTCCGCTCCCTCACTCGTGTCCAACTCGTCGGCGAGCTGGTGAACTTGCGCCCTTCGCGGGCGCGCGTCTACTTCGAGCTGCGCGACTCCTCGGGCGCGATTCCCTGCGCGGTCTGGCTGAAGGATTGGGAAGTGATGCTCGCCCGCACGGGGACGCAGCCAGCGGACGGGATGCAGGTGGTCGTTGCCGGCGGCTGCGACTACTATCCCGGCAGCGCCGCCTCCTCCCCGGGTTTTTCTTTCGCGGTCTCGGATCTGCGCGTGGCTGGCGAGGGGGATCTGCTCGCCCGCATCGACCGCTTACGCAAGCAGCTCTTGGCCGAGGGCCTGCTCGAACCCCAGAAGCTGCTCGAGCGCCCGCTGCTCCCGCGCACGATCGGCGTGGTCACGGGAGAGGGTGGCAAGGCGCGCGACGACATCCTCGCGGGACTCTCCCGTCGCGGTTGGGCGGGACGTCTGGTGTGGGGATTTGCTCCGGTACAGGACCGACATGCAGCTCCCGCGATCGTGCGCGCCCTGGGAGATCTCGCCGCTGTCGGCAGGGTCGAGGTGGTGATCGTGGCCCGCGGCGGCGGCTCGCTCGCGGACCTGCTGTGCTTCTGCGACGAGACCCTGTGCCGCACGGTCGCCCTCCTGGGCGTGCCCGTGATCGCCTCGGTCGGTCACCACACCGACCGCACCCTGCTGGACGACGTCGCCGCCGTCAGCTGCTCAACTCCGACCCACGCCGCGGAGGCCGCCGTCGGCGTCGACTGCCTGCGTGCCCGGGCTGAGCAGCTGGCCGCGGCAGTGCGGCTGGGAGACCACGGTCGCCGTGCCGTGCTCTCCCGCGCCCGTCTGCTCTCGACCCTCTCGCGCGCGCCCACCGCGCACCTCGACCGTCAGCGCGCGCGGCTGCACCAGTATCTGCGCGAGGTCCGCGCCGGCTCACGCCGGCACCTGCAGTCCGAGCGAGGCGTGACGGCACGGCACCTCTCCACGCTCCAGCGCAAGGCCGACTCCGCGCTGCTCGACTGCCGCCGGCGACGACCGCGCGAGCTCGAGCGGCTGGCGCTTACGCTGGCCGCCCACGACCCTCAGCGCACGCTCGAGCGCGGCTACGCTCTTGTGCAGTCCGCTGACGGCGAGCCGATCCTCACCGCCGCGCGCGCCCGCACCAAGGACGAAGTGCGGCTGCGGTTCGCCGACGACGTGGTCCCTGCGAAAGTCCTCAACCGATGACGCCCGATAACCCCCAGACACCGGTGCCGACGACGATGCCGGAGACGCAGCAGACCTACGAGACAGCCGCGGCACGCGTCGAGGAGATCATCCGCCGGCTGGACTCCGGCGAGGCCAGCCTGAACGAGACGCTCGAGCTCGTCAGAGAGGGGAAGGGGTTGATCGAGCTATGTGCGCGGGAGCTCGCGGCTGTGGGTGATGCGCTCGAGGAGCTGCGACTCGACGAGCTCGTCAGCCGGTTGGAAGGGGAGGCCGGACGCAAGCCCGGCCGGTCACGACGGGCTGGAGGACCAGCGTCATCTTCAGACGACGAGACCGAGGTTTCACCAAGGTGACCAATTCATGAGCACCTGGGAACTGCTTGCCGACCTGCCAGTACAGATCGACGGCTACGAACTCGAGCCGCTGCAGAGAAACCTCTCCGCCGAGTTCGTGCGCAAGACGACGGTCATTCATCTGCATGGTGACGGCGAGGAGGGGGTCGGCGAGGACGTCACCTATGCCGCCGAGGATCACGAGGCGCTGCAGCGCTCGGGAACGAAGCTGCCGCTGGCCGGGAGTTTCACGCTCGGGACCTTCGCCGCGCACCTGCGCTCGCTCGATCTTTTCCCACTACCTACCGACCGCCCGGAGTTTCGTTTGTATCGCAACTGGGCATTCGACTCGGCCGCGCTCGACTTGGCGCTGCGCCAGGCTCACACCACGCTGCATGCAGCGCTCGGGCGCGACCCCCAACCGGTCTCCTTCGTCGCCTCGCTGCGCCTCGGCGAGCCGCCAACGCTCGAGCCAATCAAGCGGCGCCTGGAGATCGCGCCGACGCTTCGTTTCAAGCTCGACCCCACGCCATCTTGGGACGCGTCCCTGATCGCGGAGCTCGTGGCACTCGGCGCGGTGGACTCGGTCGATCTCAAGGGCCAGTACGAGGGCACGATCGTCGACAATCCAGCCGATCCCGCCCTCTACCGCCGCGTCGTGGAGGCATTTGGAGATACCTGGATCGAGGATCCTAAGCTGACGGCCGAGACCGAGCCGATTCTGCTTGGACACCGCGATCGAATCACCTGGGATGCGCCGATCCATGGCATCGCGGACATCGAGGCGCTGCCGTTCCCGCCGCGCACGCTCAACATCAAGCCCTCACGCTTGGGCGGGTTACGCTCACTGCTGGACACGTACGACTATTGCGCGGCGCAGGGCATCTCCACCTACGGCGGGGGACAGTCGGAGCTGGGGCCCGGACGCGGGCAGATCCAGTATCTGGCCTCGCTGTTTAACCCGGATGCGCCCAACGATGTCGCGCCCGCTGGCTACAACCTGCCCGAGCCGCCCGTGGACCTGCCGTCGAGCCCGCTCGCCCCAGCGCCTTCGGTGCTGGGCTTCCGCTGGGGCTGAGAGCCGGCTGATGATGCGCCCGTGCAACGCAACTTCTGTCCCGCTGCGCGGTTTGCCAGGGCAGAACGACTAGGGTCGATCAGCGCCCGTTCGAGCCAGGCTTTTCAGGCGCGAAAAGAGAGGTCTTCTTGGCGAGCACAAGCGCCCACAAGCGATCGAGGTTCCTTGCCGCAGCAGCAGCCGCGCTGCTGTGCTCGCTTGCGCTGGGCGTGCTCGCAACCGTCCTGCTCGGCCACCCTCCGCCGGCGGCGGCCGCGAGCAACCTGGGCGGCACAACAGCCCCCGGCGGCGCAACCGGCAAGGCCAAGACCCCCACCGGCGGCAACGGCAAAAGCACTACCACCAGCACCTCCAGCCCACACGTCAATACGGTGCGCATCACGAGCGTCAGCTGCACGCCAGTCGCGAGATGCAGCGGCAACCCGCACCAGGTCTCAACCCACGGCACGCTGCTGATTGTGGGTAAAGGGCTGACGACGAGGATGGTCGTGGCCTTCCCGCACGCGCCGGGCGCCCGTATCTCGAGCGCCTCGCCCCTATCTCACCTGCATCAAGGCGTGGCGGGCCTGGAGGCGACCGTGCCGAAGACCGCGCACTCCGGGCACATCATGGTGCTCCTCAGCCATGGGCGCCACACGAGCTCATATGGCCCGATCTACATCTATCGCCATGCGCTCCACCCACCCCCGCCAAAAGATCCTCCGCCGGCGGCGGCGGCGACGACGCCGATCACGGGTGCTCCAAGCGGCAGCGCGTTCGAAGGCCAGGGCATGTGGATCTGGTACCTGAGCCAGTCCGACGGCGGCAACATCGCCTCGATCGTCGCCCAGGCACACGCGGCGGGCGTGACCACGCTGTTCATCAAGAGCTCCGACGGCTCCACCAACTACTGGAGCCAGTTCTCGACCCAGTTGGTGGCGGAACTGCACGCCAATGGGCTGAAAGTGTGCGCCTGGCAGTACGTCTACGGCACGAACCCCGTCGGCGAGGCGAATCTCGGCGCCGAGGCGGTCGCGAATGGCGCCGACTGCCTGGTGATCGATGCCGAGGACGAATACGAAGGCCACTACGGCGCAGCGCAGACCTACATCACCGACCTGCGCGCGAAGATCGGTCCGAGCTATCCGCTCGGGCTGGCGTCGTTCCCTTATGTGTACGACCACACATCGTTCCCCTACTCCGTCTTCTTAGGACCGAACGGGGCGCAATTCAACGCGCCGCAGATGTACTGGAAGGACATCGGCAACTCGGTCGACACTCTCTACGCGAACACCTACATCGCAAACCGCGTCTACGGACGCCCGGTCTTTCCGCTCGGGCAGACCTACAACCATCCCTCGAGCACCGAACTGTTGCGCTTCCGCGAGGAGGCCGTCGACTACGGGGCCACCGGCATCTCATGGTGGGACTGGCAGGAAACTCCGAGCAGCGGCTGGACCGCGCTGGGTGAACCGCTGGCGCCACTGACGACGGTAATCCCAAACCCGGGCTATACAGAACTCGAACAGGGCAACAAGGGCGACCCGGTCCTGTGGATGCAGGAGCACCTCGCCAGCGCGATCCCGGGCCAGGCGACGACGGGCATCTTCGACGCGACCACGGCCGCCAACCTCGCCGCGTTCCAGTCCGCGCACGGGATCGCGCCGAGCGGCAAGACCGAAGCGGCGACTTGGCAAGCGCTGCTGGCCCTGCCCCCCGTCGCTGTCAATTGGACGGGGAGCGGGCCGAGCGGCGGTTGAGACTCGGCCGGCTCAGACCCTCTGGATGAGGGTGCCGGTGCCGAGGCCGCCGCCGCAGCACATCGTCACGAAGCCGATCTCCTTGTCCGAGCGCTCGAGCTCGTGCAGGAGGGTGGTGAGCAAGCGGGCACCGGTAGAGCCGAGCGGGTGCCCCAGCGCCATCGCGCCGCCGTTGACGTTCACGCGATCCATGTCCGGGTTGTGCTCGCGCCGCCAGGCCGCTACCACGGGGGCGAAGGCCTCGTTGATCTCGATCAGGTCGATGTCGTCGATCTTCATCCCGTTGCGATCGAGGATTTTCCGCGTCGCGGGAATCGGGCCCTCGAGCATTTTCACCGGGTCACAGCCGACGGTCGTCTGGTCGACGATCCGCGCCCGCGGGGTCAGCCCCAGCTCTTTCGCCTTGTCAGCCGACATCAGCAGCACGGCCGCCGCGCCGTCGGAGATCTGCGAGGCGTTGCCCGCCGTGATCTTCCCATCGGGCTTGAACGCGGGCTTGAGTTGGGAGAGCGCCTCGAGATTGGTGTCCGGGCGGATCCCCTGATCGGTCACAAACGTATCGCCGTTCACCGTGAAGGGCACGATCTCGCGCTCGAAGCGGCCCTCCTCGGTGGCCTGGTGGGCGAGGCGATGTGAGCGCACCGCCAGCTCGTCGAGCTCGGAGCGGGAGATCTCCCACTGATCGGCGATCATCTCGGCGCCGAGGCCCTGTCCGACGATGTTGTGCTTGGCCATCAGCTCGGGGGTGAACGCGAAACCGAAGTCCTCCTGAGTCTTCATGCCGGCCGCGAACGGGAGGTGGCCCATGTGCTCAACGCCGGAGCCGATCATCGCGTCGTGCACGCCCGCGGCGATCAGCGCCGCGGAAAAGTTGACGGCCTGCTGCGCCGAGCCGCACTGGCGGTCGACGGTCGTGCCGGGCGTCTCGATCGGCAGACCCTCCTGCAACCAGGCGTTGCGCGCGATGTTGAAGCCCTGCTCACCGAACTGCTGTACGCAGCCTGCGACCACGTCCTCGACCTCCGCGGCGTCGATGCCTGCGCGGGCGATCACCTCGGTGTAGACCTTGCCCAGCAACGCGTTGGGATGGGTGTCCTTGTAGTAGCCCTTCTCCTTGTGCCCACGTCCGATCGGCGTGCGCACCGCCTCGACGATCACGACCTCACGGCCCTCTGCTTGCCTCATGTCCAAGTCCTCCTACGGTCTGTAGCGTGGCGTTGGTGAAGAGGAGTCCAGACGAATCTTTGAGATCTGGTGCTTCGGGAAGCTGTCTGGCTCCATGACCCCTTACTCTACCGCGTCACGAAGGATAGATTGACTAGTCAGTCAATCATCTTGTTGCTCGAATGGAATTCCCGTAGAAGGCAACAAGGTTCGCATAGATTGAATATTGATTACAAGCTCGAAGGATGAAGATGATGAAGATCAGAAAAGAAGACGTCTCGTCGTGAACGAGACCCTCGCGATAGTCGGCAGCGGCGCAATCGCCTGTGGCCTGGCCGCGGCTGCGGCGCACCACGGTCCGGTGCTGCTGCTCGCCCGCTCGCAGAGCTCGGCCGAGAGAGCAGAAGCGGCCGTCGAGAAGACGCTCAGCCGACTCGGCGCCGAAATCGATCCCGAACACGTTCAGGTCGTCACCGATCCAGCCGCGCTCGCCAAGGCCACATTCGTGGTGGAGGCGGTGGTCGAGGATCACGACATCAAGGCCGGTGTCCTCTCAGAGCTCGACGCCGTCCTCGGCCCCGAGGCGATCCTCGCCAGCACCACGTCCTCGCTGTCGATCGAGCGCCTCGCACAAGCGAGCGAGCGAGCAGATCGCTTCGTCGGTCTGCACGTCTTCAATCCCGTCACCAAGATGAAACTGGTCGAGCTTGTTTTTCCTCGAGGCGCGGGCGAGGAGACACGCAAGCGCACGCTGGAGCTGTGCGAGACGTTCGAGAAGACGCCTGTGGAGGTTCCCGACGTGCCCGGCTTCGTGGTCAACCGGCTGTTGTTTCCGTATCTGTTCAGCGCTGTGCGGCTGCTGGAGGAGACCGGCATGGACCCGGTGGGGGTGGACACCTGCATGCGGCTCGGCGCCGGACACCCGATGGGGCCGCTGGCATTGCTCGATCTGGTCGGACTGGATGTGGCGAAGGCGATCGGCGAGACGCTCGGCGAGCCCGTCCCGGCGCGCATCGACGAGCTGCTTGCAGAGGGCGCGCTCGGGCGCAAGAGCGGACGTGGATTCCACGCTTACTGAGGATTCCACGCCTCACACGACCATCCGCGGCTGACATTTGGCCGCATACGGGAAGAATTTATTCCGTCTGAGGTGACTTTTAGCTGGCATTCATCAAGCTGGTCATACTTGTGCATGCGACCCCAAGTCGCACGCACATCCGCCTCCTCCCAGTGCACACGCTCCGGTCCGCTCCCCCCGCGGGCCGGACGTGTTTAAAGGACTGCTGGGATCTCAACGCCCAAGAGCAACGCCCAACCAAGAGCAACGCCCAACCAAGAGAGCTGGTGTCTCGAGTCATTCATTCGGTCGGCGTTTGCCGGATGGATAGATGGTCGCGATCTGACGGCCGACGGTCGGGTGCCGGTGAGCGTGCGACCGATCGTCCGGGATCGGCCAGCACATGGCCAGCGACGGGGCATCAATTAGGCGCGTGCAGGCGCCTGGAAACTCAATCAAGCGAGGAATTCATGATTCACGACAACTAGGCGTCCGCCCGGTCGCGGTCCCCGGGCTCACGTGAGGGAGGCGGCGGACGACGCTCGCGGATGCGGACCGCCTCGATGCGATTGTCGCGCACGGACTCCACGCGGATCGAGAAGCCATCCGCGTTGACGGTGTCCCCGCGCCGAGGCAGCCGCCCGAGCTCGGCGAAGACGAAGCCCCCTACCGAGTTGTATGCGTCGCTGTCCACCGGCAGGTCGAGGCCATAGTCGGCGAGGTCGGTGACCGCCACGTGGCCACGCACGAACCAGTCGCCGCCGGCGAGCCGGCGGATCTCCCCCGCGGCGGGGTCAGTTTCGTCTGAGATCTCGCCGACGACCTCCTCGATGATGTCCTCAATCGTGACGATCCCGACGACGCGACCGTACTCGTCGACGACCACGGCCATCGAGGTTCGCTCCCGCTGCAGGTCGGCGAGCAGGTCGTCCAGTGGCTTGGTCTCGGGCACGATCGGCGCGTCGTGCACGAGCGGCTCGATCGAGGCGTGCGGACCGTCCGCCATCAAACGGCGAGCGAGCGAGTTGGCATGCACGAGCCCGCGCACGCGATCGCGGTTCTCTTCCTCGGTGACCACCAGGCGGGTGTGACCGCTCGAGATGCAGAGCTGCAGAGCCGTCTCGACGTCTTGAGAGATGTCGATCGTGATGACGGCTGGAATCGGGGTCATCACCTGGCGAGCCTCCTGCTCGTGCAGGTGGAACACGCCGGTGAGCATCCCGGCCTCGCCCGGATCGATGTGGCCGCCGGCATGAGACTCGGCGATCAACCGCTTGAGCTCGTCCGGGGAGCCGCCCCGCCGCTCGAGGCTCATGTCGACTCCGAGCAACCGCAGGATCCGATCGGCGACCGCGGCCAGGAGGACGATGAACGGGTGGAACAGGGTGCTGAACGCCTGCAGCGGGCGGGCGACTCGGCGCGCGACCGACTCGGCGCGGTCGATCGCGTAGAACTTGGGGACCATCTCGCCCGCGACCAGTTGCGCGGAGGCGATGATCATGAAGGCGACAACAACGGATATCGCGACCGCCACGCCGTGGCTGAGCGTATTGCCGAAGGTACCTTTGAGAACGTCGGCGAGCGCGGGCTCGCCCAGCGCACCGATGCCGATCGAGGTCATCGTGACCCCGATTTGGACGGCCGAGATGTACTCGTTGATGTTGCCCAACTGCTCAAGCGCCAGCGCCGCTCCTTTGACCCCTTCCTCGCGCATTACCTCGAGGCGAGAACGACGGGAGCGCACGAGTGCGTACTCGGCGATCACGAAGAAAGCGTTGATCGCGACCAGGACGGCCGCGAGGATGAGCTTCAGGCCGTTCACGCCGAAGCGCCACTGGCCTGGGGCAGACCCCGAGCCAGGGCGATACTACTTCGGGGAAGTTCTTGGCCGTCGTTCATCGCTTGCCGACGCGCCAAAGGTAGCAGGGGCAGCGGCTGAGATATGGACGACGGCCGTCTTTCCGATCAGGCAAGGCGATCGATCTGCCTCGCCAGCTCGAAGTCGGCCTCGGTCAGACCGCCCTCAGAGTGGGTCGAGAGCTCCAGACGAACCTTGTTCCAACCGTGGATGAGGATGTCGGGGTGATGGTTCGCCGCCTCGGCGGCGTCGGCGACGTTGTTGACGAAAGCGATAGCCGCGGCGAAGTCCGCGAAGGAGAGCTCGCGCACGATCGCCTTGCCCTCGCGCGCACGCCACTCGCCAGCGGCCAGGCGCTGCTCGATCTCCGCGTCGCTGAGCAAGGTCATCTGCCGCGAGATTACCCCGATCGCGGCGGGCGCACCACCCGCTCGCGGTCCGCGTAGAGTCGAGCTGTGCGCATCGTGAGCCTCGTCCCCCACGCCACCGAGCTGCTGTTCGCGCTCGGCCTCGGCCCCGAGGTCGTGGCGGTCACACACGAGTGCGACTACCCACCCGCGGCGAGTGCGCTGAAGCAAGTCACGCGCGACGTGCTGCCGGTTGGGCTGAGCGCCGCCGCGATCGACGCGGCGGTGCGGGAGCGCACGCAAAACGGACAGGCAATCTATGAGCTCGACGAGCACGCGCTTGAGAAGCTCGAGCCCGATCTGATCATCACGCAGGCGCTGTGCCCGGTGTGCGCGGTCTCGTATGAGGATGTACGGGCGCTCGCGCGCAAGCTGCCCTCAGAGCCCACGGTCATCTCGCTGGATCCACACACCTTCGGGGAGACGCTCGGCGATGTGCGCACCGTGGCCGAGGCGACCGGCCACCGCGAACGCGGTGTCGATCTCATCGGCGAGATCGCAGCTCGCGTCGACCGCGTAAAGCTCAGCGTCCGTGAGCGGCAAAGACCGCGCGTTGCGGCGCTCGAGTGGCTCGATCCCGTCTATGTCGCGGGCCACTGGACCCCGCAGCTGATCGAGCTGGCCGGGGGCGAGGACGTGCTGGGTCTGCCCGGCGAACATTCGATCCCGGTGTCCTGGGAGGCGGTCGCCGCCGCGGCGCCTGAGATCGTGGTCGCGATGCCCTGCGGGTATGACGCGCCGCGGGCACACCTGGAGGCGCTCGAGCACGCCGAGAGACTGACCGCGCTGGGCGCGCGGCACGTGGTGGCCGTGAATGCCTCCGCCTACTTCTCCCGTCCGGGCCCCAGACTGATCGACGGGCTGGAGCTGCTTGCGCACATCCTGCACCCAGAGCAGGTCCCCGAGACACCGGCCGGAGCGCGGGTGCTCGTGGTGGAGCAGGCCACCTCGGTCACGGTTCGGGGCTCCTCGGCGTCTGCTGTCCCGTGACCACCGGTTCGGCTTCGCTCGAGGTGGCCGTAGCCAGAGAGCCGGCCACCGCCAGTGCAGCGATCACGGCGCAAGCGACCAGGGCAGGCCCGGGCATACGCCGGCGTTCGCCGAGCTGCAGGATCGCGGCGGCGATCGCGCCTCCAATCAGGCCACCGACGTGCCCGCCCCAGGAGATCCCCGGGATCGTGAAGCTGATGACCAGGTTGATCAGGATCAGGCCGCCGACGCCACCGAGGCCGCCCTGCATGACTGGAATCTTGCGCGAGCGCAGCTCGACGGCGAACGCGCCCATGATCCCGAACACGGCTCCGGATGCGCCGACGGTGACGGCGTGGGGGCTGGCAAGCAGCGCACCGAGAGAGCCTGTCAGCAGCGAGACCGCGTATATCGCGGCAAACCGGACGCGCCCGAGCACGGGCTCGAGCTGCAGTCCGAGGATGTATAGGACATACATGTTGAAGCCGATGTGGAGCAGGTTCTCGTGCAAAAACCCGCTCGTCACTATCCGCCACCACTCTCCGTGCGCGACCCCCACATGGGGCAGTCCGCTCAGGCTGCCGATGAGAGCGCCTTTTTCGTAAATCGAGCTCGTGGGCTGGCCTCCAAAGGAGATGTTGCCCTCCGCCACGAACGCGGCCACGTTGATGACGATCAGCGCATAGGTGACGCGCGGCACGGTCGCCATGTCGCGCATCCTCATCACCTTTGTCCGCTGCCGTGCGCACTCCGGGCAGCGCATGCCAACCGGGGTCGTGGTCATGCAATCCGGACAGATCGACCGGCCGCAGTTGGAACAGGAGACCCCCGTCTCGCGCGAGGGGTGGCGGTAGCAGGTGGCCATATCCGGGGGAGAGCCTATCCGGCTCCGCAGCGGCGCGGCGATCATCGAGGGCGCATCGGAAGCTGTCGTGAGAGCCTTCGCGCAGTGGCGGTTCAGACTCTGCGTCATGCATATGCACGAAACGGCTATGTCCCGTGAAGGCTCGGCTCGTTGCTGTCCGCGAGGAGGCGTTCGCGGCAGCGGTGCAGCGCGGCCTCAGCGGACATCCCCTCGCGGAACGCCAGCAGCGCCGCGATCAGGATGTCGACCTTGTGGAAGCTGTTGAGGCGCTCCTCGGCGGAAGTGATGTCGAAGTCGAGCTCGATCCGCTTGTAGCAGTCAGAGATCTCGAGCACGAGTCGTGGTCCGGGGATGTAGTTGCGGTTGCGGTGCTTGGTCGGGGGACAGGCCTCACGCTCGCTGGTGTCCTCAACGTAGGCGCGAATATAGGCGCCTGCGTGGAACCCCGGGAGGTTGAGGAAGTGCTGCTCGACCACGCGCCCGCGGCGCGGGTTGTCCATGCTGTGTTCCTTGTAGTCGGATTGTTGAGGCTCGCGGATGCGAGCGGCGCCCGGCGGGCGCTACCTTCTCTGAAGGCCTAATCGCGACTGATCGAGCATGGCCCGATCAGGCTAGCAGCCACTCGGATTTCGCGCCACCGCGGAAGCTTGGTGAACGGCGACGATGACGGCGCAGCAATCGCCCACGCGGGCCTCCGAGGCATTGCCACAGCGCGTCGAGCATCAACCCCACTTTCGTCCATCCAAGATGAACCCGCCGCGTAATGCGCCGCTATGGCCGTACCGCGCCGCTATGGCAGGTGCTGCGGAGCCACCGGCGCCGCGGCTGTGCTGCGCGGGTCAATCAGGATCTTCGCGTGGGCTTGAGACCCACCCACCCCGCCGAGCGCTGTGAACGCATCCTTCACGCCGTCGAGTCCGACCGTCCCGGTGATGAGCGGGCTGGGATCGACATCCCCCTCGGCGAGCATGTGCAGGGTGTCGCGGAACTCGAGCGGTGTGTAGGCGAGCACGAACCGCAGGTCGATCTCCTTGTTGATGGCCATCGCTGGCGTGATCTGATCGACGCCGACGCAGACGCCGACCACGACGACGCGGGAGAACAGCGGCGCGCCGTCGATGATGCTGTCGATCACTCCAGGGACCCCAACGCACTCGAAGATGACCGGGTGCTTCGGCGCCACGCCGAGCGCCTCGCCGAGCCGCCACGCGTGCCACCACCCGAAGGGGAGACGCTCCAGTTTCTCGCGCGTGCCGACGGCGAGCTCGAGCGCGGAGGGAACGTCCGTGAGGTGCCCACGGCGCTCCACGGCGGTGAGCGGGGACTCGTGCGCGGGGTCGAGGACGACGTCCGCGCCACAGGCCGTGGCCAGCGCGCGACGCGTGGGCGCGTAGTCGCTTGCCACGACCGTGCGCACGCCCTTGGCCTTCAGGAGCAGGATGACCGCCAGCCCGATCGGTCCGCAGCCGATGACGATCGCCACGGTGCGCTTGCCGACTTCGCCCCGGCGCACGGCGTGCCAAGCCACAGCCATCGGCTCCGTCAACGCAGCGACCTCGGACCCCAGGCCGTTGGGCACCGCCATCATCATCGACTCCTCGACGAGCATCTGCTCGGCATAGGCGCCGGGAGCATGCACCGACAGGCCGACGGTATCCACGCCGCCGCTCCCACGCAGCAGCGGCAATGCGACGACGCGTGTCCCCGTCGGCGAGCGCTTCCGGCACCCGGGTCCGTACTCGGCGACCTCGCCCGAGAACTCATGGCCGAAAACGATCTGCTGATCAGAGCGAGCGAAGCGGTCATAGCCCGCGCGCGCGGCCATATCGGCCCATGCGTCGCAGCCGTGACGCGCGTGCAGGTCGGACCCGCAGATCCCGCAACGCAGTACCTCGATGCGCACCTGCCCCCGCCCCGGCACCGGCTCCGGCCGCTCGAGGACCTCGAGCTCCGCGTTACTGCAGACGACCGCCCTCATCGCGCGCGCCACCAGCTAAGGAGACAGAGGTCGATCACACGGACATCCTCGCACCTCTCACGGCAACGAGAAACCGCGAGCGTACATGGCTTCGCGTGGAAAGCGATGGCGCAGCCGTTACGGGAGCTCTTCACCGCCGTCAGCCCGCACTCTCCTCGATGAAGGGTTGAGTTTTGAGTTCAGTGGAAGTGCGCCTTCAGCCGCTCGAGTGCGCGCGGGGTCCAGTAGGTGGCGGGGTCGGGGTGATCGAGCGTCGTGTTCGCGAGCTCATAGGCCTGCTCGATCAGCTCCTCGGCGTGGCTGAAGTCCGACGGGAGCACATTGCATGGGCAAGGCGGCGACAGCACGATCAGCTCAGACTTGTGTGAGAAGTCCTCGATGTCTCTCACGAGTCGCTGGTTGGTAAGCAGTGTGATCGCGTGCACGAGCAGCGGAATCGCGCCGCGTGGAGGAGTCGGCAGCTCGCAGGTGATCCCGGTCGGCAGGACGTAAATCTTGCTCGCTCCGAGCTCGGCTGCGTGGGAGATCGGGGTGTTGTTTGCCACGCCCCCGTCGACGAGATCGAAGCCATCGAACTGGATCACCGGATAGATCCCGGGGATCGCGGTGCTCGCGAGCACCGCTGCCTCCGCGTCGCCCCACGAAAGCCGTCGCTCACGGCCGCTGCGGATGTCGGTCGCGATCACATGGAGGGGGACCGGGGCGTCCTCCAGCCGCTTGAACTGCTGGTGGGCCAAGATCAGCGCCCTGAGCCCATCGTTGGGTACGAGATGGTCGCTCTTGCCGGCCAGCGCTCGCAGCGCGGTCGCGGGACTCGGCGGGAAGACCTGGAGGGTGCGCAGCGACCGCCAGATCCGTGCCAGCGACTCCGCGGCCTGCACCGTCGGTGGCCGCGAAGCGATAAAGGCGCCGTTGACCGCCCCGGCAGAGGTGCCGACGATCAGCTCGGGCACGATCTCACGCTCGTACAGAGCCTTGAGCATCCCCACCTGGATCGCGCCGAGGCTTGCGCCACCCGAGAGGACGAAGGCGACCACCGTGCAGATAATACGGCGAGGCGAATGGACGCCAATTGCCCACCATTAACGGACGCGAACGCGTCCGGCTACTCGGGGCTGCATTCTTTCTTTCTCTAGGTGTTTTGTGGGGAGACGACACCTCGAGGAGACCGAAACAGCGGTGGGTGTCGCCGGTCACAGAGGTGAAGGGACGGGACCTGCTTTGGGGACGGGACCTGCTTTGCGGGTTGGTGGCGGCAACCGTGGGTGTCCGGGTAATGTGCTCGTGGGATGAGCGAGCCGGTGACGATGACGTATGCGGTGACCGGGCGTGTCGGGCGGATCACGCTGAACCGGCCGGAGCGTGGGAACGGCATCACCAGGGGCTTGGTTGGCGAGCTCGAGGAATCTGTCGAGCGTGCGGATCTCGACCCGGATGTGCACGTGATCCTGCTGGCGGGGAATGGCAAGGGGTTCTGTGGCGGCTATGACCTCGTCGAGTCCGCCGAGGGTCAGGGGCGCATGGGCGAGGAGGCGATCGTGCCGCCGGCAGGCTCGCCGCTGGATCCTGCAGTGATGGCCGCTAACCACGACCCGTCGGGCACGTGGGACCCGATGGTCGACTACGGGATGATGGGCCGCAATGTCCGCGCCTTCATGTCGGTGTTTCATTGCTCGAAGCCAGTGGTGTGCAAGGTGCACGGGTTTTGCGTCGCGGGCGGAACCGACATGGCGTTGTGCAGCGACCTGTTGGTGATCGCCGCCGACGCGAAGATCGGCTACCCGCCCGCCCGGGTCTGGGGAACGCCTACGACCTCGATGTGGGCCTACCGGCTGGGATCGCAACGCGCCAAGCGGCTGCTGTTCACCGGGGACTGCCTGTCCGGTGAAGAGGCGCTGGAGTGGGGATTGGCGATCGAGGCGCCCGCCGCGGAGGACCTCGACAAGCGCACCGAGATCCTCCTCGAGCGGATCGCGCGCAATCCGCTGAACCAGCTGCAGATGATGAAGCTGCTGGTCAACCAGTCCCTATACGCCCAGGGCCTACACCAGACCCAAGTCCTGGGGACCGTCTTCGACGGCATCGCCCGCCACACCAAGGAGGGCTACGCGTTCCAGCAACGAGCCGCGGAAGCCGGCTTCAAGCAGGCAGTCCGCGAGCGCGACGAGCCCTTCGGCGACCCCGGCCCCTCCACCTTCAAAGGCTGAGAGCACCTTCGCTTGTCAACGATCATCGGCGTCGCCATGCTCCCTCGGGGTGAGCTGGAGGATGGGAATCTCCCGGCCCGTGAGGGCTGCGCTGTCTCGGTAAGCGGCGAACACTCCGAAGACGCGGTCGGCGAGCTCCCACAGCCTGGCGCGCGACGCCTCGTCCTCGATGACCTCAGCCCGGAAGGGCTGGCCGCCAAGCAGAACGTCGGGGTTCGCGCGCGCGTTGTAGAACCAGGAGGGATTGCCGGAGCGGCCGGCCTGTGAGGCGACGATCGTGACTCGCTCGCCGTCATGGAAATAGATAACCGCATTGCGGCGAACCAGGCCCGTGCGTGCGCCGCGCGTCTCGAGCAGAGCGGTCGGGACCAAGAGCGCCGTGCTGAGGCGGCCTCTGGTCAGCGGCAGCAGGTATGGGTCGATCTTCCACACCGTCGCGCTCCAAATGGCCTGCCTCGCCAGCCATCTCTGAAAGCGGGTGCCGGCGAGGCGGACGAACGCACGGTAGATCGGGCCACGAGGGGCACGCGGATCGACATATCGGAGGGTGCGGTGTGTGGACATCATCATCATCATCATCAGCGAGAGCCCACTTGATTGTCTCAGTTGTCTCAGCCAGCCTCAGTCAGGCGACGCGGAGCGGAGGGCGAGGGCCGTTAGGCAGTGCCGATGTACGATGCGCCCATGGAAGGGCTGTCGCTCTGGTCTGATGACTCGTTTCTGTCGGTGGGCTCTAGAGCCTCGTTCCTGTCGATCGGATCGGTGGGCTCAGCACTGTCGGTCGGATCGATTGGGTCGTTCGGCTCGGCTTTCTCGATCGGCTCCGCCGGGTCGCTCGGGTCGGTACTTTCAGCCGGAGCGAACACGTCGGTGCTATCCCACCGAACAACTGGAGCGATTCTCGGTGAGCATGAGCATGGCTGGACGGTCGCCGCTCTGGCGAGCGCTCTACTGGCGATAACCGCGGGGCTGATCCTCCAACGCGCCCTGACCGGACGTCACCCAGGTCCTTAGTCGATACCGCCCTGAACCGCCGGCCCTCGTCCAACTCGCCCGCGCGCTGCCGGGCCGGCACTTCTGCTTTCTGCGCATTCCACCGGTGGCGCTTACCCATCCACCGGTGGCGCTTACCCCAATATCTCTTTGGGTAAGAGTCAAGCCTCGCGCTGGCCGGGCCGGTGGTCTACTCGCCTTCCGACCGCACAGGCGCATTCAGGCGTCCGTGGTGGTGGTGAGCTTGATGCAGGACAAAGACGTCGCCGAGGAGCTGCGTGATGGTGACGAGGTGATAGCCGCGAGCCTCGAGGCCTTCGATGATGCCCGGAAGCGCTTCCACGATCTGGCCCTCCGTTTCGATGTTGTCGTGCATGACCACGATCGAGCCTGGCCGGGCGCCTGCGAGCACGCGTTCGCGGATCACGCTGACTCCCGGGTGTCTCCAGTCTTCGGGGTCCACGTCCCACTTGACCGTTGTCAGGCCAAGGACCTTGGCGCGCTGCACGAGTTCTGGCGAAAGGTTCCCATAGGGAGGCCGGAACAGGCACGGCGTAAAGCCGCTCGCGCGTTCGATTTCCCGGTTGGCGAGTTCGAGCTGAAGCGACGAGCCTTCACCCTCATTGGGGAGGTCACGGGGATGGTTGTAGCTGTGGTTGCCGATCTCCATCCCATGGTCGATCATTTCGCGCAGCAGCCTCGCACCGTGACTTTCTTCCATCAGACCAGCGACTCGTTCGCCGATCATGAAGAACGTGCCGGCGACGTGGTATTGCAGGAGCGTCCTGAACAGGCGTTCGGTATATGGACTCGGACCGTCGTCGAAGCTCAGCGCCACCATCTTCCCGTTAGAGGGGCCATGGCTCGCGTAGACGAGGTGGCGGGTGCAGCCGACAGGCGGATGTGCAAGACCTCGTCCAACTGACGCAAAAGGCAGACCTGCCTGTTTCGCCCCAGCACCACACCCGACGATGGCGAGCACCAAGAGCAGGATTAGCCAGTTTGCTCGAGCCATTGGCGCACCTTACCGACGGCGGATGTCGCACAAGCCGCGCGCCGCGGTGCGTGCCTATCTGCGCCATCATCACCGCAAACCCACTCGAGCATTGCACCCCCGGCCGCGCCGGAGTATCGTCGTCGCCGTATGCACGTCATCGAGTCGCCCGCGGGTGTCGCCCCGGAGCTGCGCGAGTTCGCGGACGGCTACATGGCGGCCTGGAACGACTGCGACACCGACGCGATGGCGCAGATGGTCACGGAGGACATCGTGTGGGCCGACCCGGCGTTGCCCGAGCCGGCACGTGGCATCGCGGAGGTTCAGGAGTTCATGCGTACGAGCTTTCGTGCGTTTCCCGATCTTTGCTTCAGCGAGCCCGACCCGCCGGCGGTCGCCGTCAACGGTGATCTTGTGCTCTGGGCGTGGCGCATGGAGGGCACTCACCGGGGCGTGATCGACCCGCCCGGCTTTGCCCCCACGGGCCGTACGATCCGCGTCGAGGGCATCGATCAGTGGACGATGCGCGACGGCCGGATCGCCCGCTATCGCGCTTACTACGACGCGAATGATCTCGCCCGCCAGCTCGGCATCGTGCCGCCTCAAGGTAGCCGCGCCGAGCGGGGGATGGTCGCCCTGCAGCGTCTCCAAGCCCGGTTCTCGCGCCGATAGATAAGCACAGGCGCTGCTCTGTACTCTCCACTCTCCAGTGCCGGAACAAGCGATTGGGGCACGTGACGGAACAGTTTGATGTCATCGTCGTAGGTGCGCGCTGTGCGGGCTCGCCGCTGGCCACGTTGCTCGCCCGCCGGGGCGTCAAGGTGGCGCTCGTGGAGCAGGCGACCTTTCCGCGGGACACGCTCTCGACGCACTACTTCGAGGCGCAGGCCCTGGCGTTCCTTGACCGGTTGGGAGTCACCGAGAAGATCCACGCGACCGGCGCTCCATTCATCGGGCGCAATGACGTGCGCTTCGATGACCTCCAGTACGCCACGCCGATTCCGCAGCAGCCCGGTGATGTCGGCGGCGGAGTCTCGGTGCGTCGCACGCTGCTCGACCCGATCCTCGCCGAGGCCGCCGCCGAGGCGGGCGCTGAGGTGCGCATGGCGACGAAGGTGACGGGCTTGCTCGAGGACGCAGGCCGGGTGAGTGGCGTTCGGGTCACGCACGATGGCTCAGAGGCGACGCTGAATGCGCGTTTGGTGGTTGGCGCCGATGGACGCAACTCGACGATCGCGAAGCTGGTCGGGGCTCGCAAGTACAACCTCGCCCCGAGTGAGCGGTTCGTGTACTGGTCGTTCTTCGAGGGAGCCGAGCCCGGTCCCGATCCCGCCTTCTTCTTCCATCGCTGGGGCGAGCGGCTCGTGCTCGCGTTCCCCGCCGACAACGGCCTGTATCAGGTGATCGTGCTGCCAGACCTAGGCGAGCTCCCCCGGTTTCGACAGGACCTGGAGGGCAGCTTCATGGAGTACGCATGTAGCTGTCGGCCGGTGGCCCAGATACTGTCGGGCGCGCGGCGTGTCGGAAAGCTCTTCGGGATGCTGCGCTGGGAGGGATTCTTCCGGGAGGCATCCGGTCCCGGCTGGGTGCTGGCCGGTGACGCCGGCTACTTCAAGGATCCGACGGCCGGCCAGGGAATCCAGGACGCCTTCGGGCAGGTCGATGCGCTCGCGCCCGTCATCGTGACGGCTCTGGAAGGCTCGTCAGAGCGCGTGGATAGCGAGCTGGCGGCTTGGGGTCGCCGGCGAGACAAGGACGCCGCGGAGTACTACTGGCTGGCAACCGAAATGGGCAAAGCTGGGCGGCTCCCGGTCGTGCAGCCTGAGATGATGGGACGATTGCTCGCGCAGGGCAAGATCGACATCGTGACGGACCTGTTCAATCACCGGTCGCGGCCCTCGCAGGTCTTTACGCCCCAGCGTCTGCTCGGCGCGTCCGGCAGGCTGCTCGCGCGTCGTGGTTGTGATCGGCGCGCCCTCCTCAGGGAGGTGTTCGGGCTCGTGGCCGAGGACGCCCGGCGCAGGCGCCTGGACCGCCGGCCGGTGTATGCGCAGGCGGGCACATCGCTCGACGCCGGCCCCACCGAGGTGGACTCGAGCGCTGTTGACTCGAGCGCGGTCGCGTCGAGCGCGGTGGCGTGACGCGCAACCGATCCACCCGGTATCTCTCCCTCCCCCCCTCCCTGCGGCAGCGCAACCCCGCCACCCATCGCGGGTAGGCTTGAACCGTCAACCACGAGGGAGGGTCCATGCCCCATGCTGAGGTCAACGGCCAGCGGCTGTTCTACAAGGACACAGGCGGTGACGGACCGCCGATCGTATTCTCGCACGGCCTGTTCATGGATCAGACGATGTTCGATCCCCAGGTCGAGGCCCTACGCTCGCGCTACCGGTGCATCGCTTGGGATGAGCGCGGCCACGGGCAGACCGGCGATGCCAGCGAGCCCTTCACTTACTGGGACTCAGCCGATGACCTTGCCGCGTTACTCGAGAGCCTCGGCGTTGAGCGCGCGGTGCTCGCCGGGATGTCGCAAGGCGGCTTTCTCAGCCTGCGCGCCGCGCTCGCCCACCCCGGTGTGGTTCGTGGGCTGATCCTGATCGACACGCAGGCAGGCCCGGAGAACCCCGATCTGTTGCCCTACTACGAGCAGCTGCTCGAGCGCTGGCTCACGGACGGCGTGGACGACGAGCTGGCGGCCACGATCGAGGCGATCATCATCGGTCAGGGGTACGCCGACGGCGAGTATTGGAAGTCCAGCTGGAAGCAGTTGCATGGGGAGAACATCCAACGGCTGTTCACGACGCTCGCAGAGCGTGACGACATCACCGAACGTCTCCCCGAGATCGACGTGCCCGCCCTCGTCATTCACGGCGAAGGAGATGTCGCGATCGGCGTCGACCGTGCGCGGGAGCTCGCCGACGGGCTCCCCCACGCCCAACTCGTCGTGATCGAGGGAGCCGGCCACGCATCCAACCTCACCCATCCCGACCAGGCGAACCCGCACATCGAACGCTTCCTCGAGCAGCTGGCCGGCTAGCCCAGTCTCGAGCAGGACCGGCCATCACCATCGCTACACCGACGCGACGATCACCGGTGGACGCGTTGGATGGAGACTGCCGCCGAGCGGCTCATCGGTTACGAGTACCTTGCTGACGCCATTCAGGTTGCCGGGCACATCGACCGAGCTGTCACCGTGACTAGAGACGGAGAACCGCGCGTCGGTGGGTTCGGGCGGCTGCGTGCCCCGCGCAAGCCATACCTCATAGATGCGTCCCTGGGGCGGTGCCGGCATGTCCTTGACCACGAGCTGCGCTTCAGAGTCGACGACACGTAGCGACGCAGTCGCGCGGTGGCCCGGCAGGAGCACAGAAGCTCGGATGACACGCGCGTGCTGCCCTGAACCAGTGTCGAACGCCAGCGCACCAACCAGCGTCCCCGCTGCCACGGCGACGACGGCGGCGGCGAATGCCGGCGCAAAGCTCAAGCGGCGAGACGACCGCGCGGGAGCCGGGCGATCGGCCTCGTGACCGGCCGCATGCAGCAGTTCGGCCTCCGCGTGCACGACCGCCATCAGCCTGGCACGCAGGTCCTCCGGTGCTTTTACCCGCGGGACGGCGACCGCCAGCGAGTCGACGACCGGCTGCAGCTGGAGCACCTCGTCGTGACATATCGCGCACGCGGCGAGATGGGCGCGGTAAGCATCCCCCTCTGGCTCGTCCAGCGCACCGAGGACGTAGGCGGCAGCGGCGGCGCGCAGCTCGCACTCGTCGTCCAGCGGGCCGTCCTCACGCCCGTTCATGGGGCCACCTGCATATAGCCGAGTTGCGAGCGCATCTTCTCGAGGCCCAGTCGCATACGCCCCTTGATGGTGCCGATCGGCGCGCCGAGCATCGTGGCGATCTCGGTATGGGTGAAGCCGCCATAGTAGGCGAGCTCAACCACGCGACTCTGCTCAGGGGGCAAGCTGTCGACAGCGGCGCGAATCTCGCGTGCCTCGTCGCGGCGGCCTACCTCCTGCTCGGTGCGCTCGGGCGCCTCCAGGCGTTCCTCGAGACCTTCATCGCTTACAACCCTGCCGCGGTCTTGGACCATGCTCCGGCGCAACGCGTCGATCGCCCGGTTGTGCACGATCCCGAGCACCCACGTGCGCACGCTGCCGCGCGTGCGGTCATAGCGCGTACCGCCACGCCACGCCGAGAGGAACGCCTCCTGAACCACCTCTTCGGCCACCGCACGCTTGCCGCACATGCGAAAGGCGAGCGAGAACGCCACGTTCATGTGACGCTCGTAGAGAACCGCAAACGCGGCAGGGTCGTTCTCGGCCACCAGCTGCATCAGATCCTCGTCGGCGAGCCGCTGCAGAGACGCGGAGGTGGCCTCGGTGGAGCGCCTATATAGAGCCATGTCGGACATTGATACGCAGGGGCATGACGCGACGGATCAGGTGCCGAGGATCTTCGGCGACCCCGGCATTGAATCATCCTGGCCCACACTAGCCCGATCATCAGAATGATTTGTATAAAGGACACAACATCGGTACGTGTCTGAGCCGGCAGGCGACGCCTGCTCAGCGACGACGGTGTTCAGCGCGATGCCGGCTTCAGTGGTCGCCGAGCAGCTTGCGCGCCTCACGGCGCAGGTCGCGGATCGTGCGCTCCGTGCTCTCCCGCGCGCCGCTCAGACCGCCGGAGGAGACCTGCGCGCGCCGGCGCGCGCGCAGCAACACGAGCGCCGTGCCGGCGGCGCCACCCACAACGAGCGCGGCCGCCGGCCGCGCCCAGTTGCGCGGGTCGCGCATCGCTGAGAGCTCCCACGCCTCCAGCTCGTCCGCGGCCAGCTCGGTGATGCTCGTGAGCGTGCTCTCCAGCCGGTTCGCGAGATCCTCCGGCGGCTCAACCGGCGCGAGCGCCTGATGCAGCAGCGCTTCGAAGTTGGGGAGAGCCCCACTCATATGATCACCTCCGCGAGGCATCCGACTCCACATCTCGACCGTGACGTTCGGCCTGTGGCCGCCCGTTGTTCTCGCCCCGATCGCCGACGATCTCCTCCAGCTGCTTGATCGCGCGGTGAATCAGCACCTTCGTGGCGCCGTCGGAGCGACCCAGGGCGCGGGCGATCTCGCGGTTGTCCATACCCAGCGCGAAGCGCATGATCAGTGCCTCGCGCCGATCGTCCGGGAGCTCGCCCACGCCGTCCAGCACCCGGCTCAGCTCGTCGCGCCCCTCGACCAGCTGCTCGGTGGTGTGCGGCGCCGCCAGCGGCATGGTGTCGTCGATCGGCGAGGCTGGCTTGCGCGAGCGATCGCGGTAGAGGTTCGCTGCCAGGTTGTGGGCGATCCGGATCAGCCACGGCCGCAGCGGCCGCCCGTGCGATTCGCGCTGTGCCCGCTCGAAGTGACGGTAGGCCTGCAGAAAGGTCTGCTCGGTCAGGTCCTCGGCGTCGTGATGGTCGCCCACACGGTAGTAGGCGTAGCTGTAGACATCGCGCAGATGCGCGCGATACAGGTCGGAGAACTCCGCGTCGAGCTGCGCCTTGGGCTTCTGATTGACTGGCTCGTCCACTCATCGCACACCCTATCCCCCGACCTTTGATCCCTCCGGCCCACCAACACATCGGGCCGTGTGGGTCAGGCCGCGCGGGCCTCCTCGTGCACGGATGGGTTTTGCTGGGCACGCCTGCGGTGTGGGGCTCTGCGGCGCGACCGTGGACTGCCATCGCGCGGGGTTCCCGCACCGCCCAGCCACTCCCACTGGAGGCTGACACAGGCCCAGATGCGTGCGGTCATACCGGCCGCCAGGACCGGCGAAGGCTGCTCGACCGTCGGAAAGCGCAGCGGACGCCCGACGCGAAGGCGGACCTTGCGCGGGCGGATGCGCCAACCTCGGCGCACATCATCGGTCCCGATCACCGCAACCGGAGCGACGCGCGCGCCGGTTTCAAGCGCGAGACGACCCACACCGCGGCGCGGATCTCCGAGCGGCCCCGACCGCACGCGGGTGCCCTCGGGGAAGATCACCACGCAGTCTCCCCGCTGCAAGATCGCGCGAGCGGTGTCCATCGCGTGTGTGTCACCGGCGCCGCGGTCGACGGGGAAGGCGCCCAGGCCGTTCAGCAGCCAGGCCTGCCAGCGCTTCTCGAACAGCTCCCGCTTGGCCATGTAATAGACGGGACGGCGCACGAGCGTGCCGATCACGAACGGGTCGAGAAAGCTACGGTGGTTGGCGGCCAGCAGCAGCGGGCCGTGGCGCGGCAGGTGCTCACGACCGATGCGCTGCAGGCGGAAGTAGAGCAGGAAGAACGGCACGAGGATCGCCCGCAGCGTCCAGCAGAGGATTGGGTTCACGCCGCGCGTAAGGGTGTGCTCGCGAAAGCCGTCCAAGTCCGCGGCCACCGCGTCGGGTGACATGTCGAGCGAAGCGGTGCCGCGATCGATGCGCTCCCGCCCCGTGACCAAGTCCTGCTCAGTGCTGTGAAGCTCCATACAATCGATACCCGCCCGCGCGAGCGCAGTTACATGCGCGCCAGTGCGGTGTGGGTGTCCCAGAGGAGGGCCAGCCTATGCTCGGTTGCCACTGTGGCCAGGGCCTGTGCCAGCTGGCCGAGTCGCGCTGATAAGACCTCAGACGCGCTTAAGCGCCATGCATTCGCACGATTTATGTCTTCTTGGTGCTAAAGAGCCGGAGAGGGGACTCGAACCCCTGACCCCCTGTTTACAAGACAGGCGCTCTACCAGCTGAGCTACTCCGGCGCAATGTTCCCTTGCCCGCGCCGGTCAACTGTAACGGCGTCTCGCACGGCATCGGCGGCTGAGCTAGATGGGACAACCCCGAGCCAGGTGGGAAGTCCAGCAAACGCAACTCGCCAACTTGCGGGGGGTTTTAGCGGTGATGCGGGTGTATGCCTCCTACAGTCCGCCAGCGCGCGCGCCGAAGGGTGACTGGTGAGCCATGCTTACAGCTGAACGGCAATCCGCGCCTCGGATCGACCTGGGCACTCATTTCCGGGCCGATGATGCCGCGCTCGTGCGACGCATGCAGGGCGGCGACGAGCGGGCCTTCGAGGCGATCTTCAAGCGCCACCACGCGCCGCTGCTCTCCTACTGCCGGCACATGCTCTCAAACCAGGACGAGGCCGAGGACGCGCTCCAGCAGGCATTCATCAGAGCGCATAAAGCGCTACTCAGCAGCTCTCCACCGCGTGAACTGCGCCCGTGGCTGTACGCGATCGCGCGTAACTGCTGCCTATCGGCGATCGCCGCCCGCCGGTCCACCACGCCGCTCGACGATCGCACACCCTCGCTTGCAGGCCTATCCGAGGAGGTGCGCGAGCGGGAGGATCTGCGCGAGCTGGTCGCGGGGATCGGCCGCCTACCCGAGGACCAGCGCACAGCGCTGCTGCTGGCCGAGCTCGACGATCTCTCACACCAGGCGATCGCCACGATCGTGGGGTGCGAAGTGAGCAAGGTCAAGGCGCTCGTCTACCAGGCGCGCACCGCCCTGATCGCTGACCGAGACGCGCTGGGCGCATCCTGTCAAGACATTCGCGAACAGCTCGCGGTGGCCCGCGGTGGCGAACTGCGCCGCGGACCGCTGCGCCGGCATCTGAAGCTGTGCGTCGGCTGCCAGGACTTCCAGCTTGCGCTCAACACCCAGCACCAGTCACTCGCGGCCGTGCTGCCGGTACTGCCCAGCGCGGGACTCGCGGCCGCGATCCTCGGCCACGGAGCGGCACACGCGGGCGGAGCGGCGAGCATCGGGGGCGCTGGGGCTGGGACTGGCGGGGCTGGCGTAGGAGCCACAGCCACCGGCGGGACGGGGATCGCCGCGACGGGGACAGTGGCGAGCACAGCCGCGACGAGCACGGCGGTCGGTGCGGGCGCGGTAGCGGGAGGCGGCACTGGCATCGGCGCGCTCGTCGGTGGCGGAGTGATCACCAAGCTCGCTGTCAGCGGCGCGGTCGTTGCTCTGGCAACAGCCGGTGCGGTGACGGTTCACAACCGGGAGGCACACTCGAGGCCACACAGGGCCACTCGCTCACAGCTCGCCTTCGTCGGCACCAAGGGGCGGCGAATCTCGGCCACAGACATCGCCTACTCCAGCTCACCCTCGGCGCTGGTCCCGGGATCGCCGAGCGCGCTCGCGCCGGCCGACAACGCCGGCACAGCCGGCGTTCCAGGCAGCGAACCAGCCGTGCAACTGTCGGGCCTCGGCGGCGCGAGCCAGCTCCTCACGCCTACCGCAACGCTCACGCCGGGCACGTCCACACCGAGTGGTGCGGCGCTCAGCGGTTCGGGACAGCAGCCCGCGGTGACACCTGGACAGGACAAGAGCGGCGTGGAAAGCGGTCCAGACGCACAGGCAAAGCATCGCGCCGCGCTCCGTCGGCGGCGGGCGCTACTGCGCCGCAGAGCACTACGTCGCCGCCGGGCGCTCTTACGTCGCGAGGCACTTCTTCGCCGCAGAGCACTCCTGCGCCGCGAGGCGCTTCTTCGACGACAGCTTGCGGCACAACGGCGTGCCCGGCGCGAAGCGCTCGAACGCCGTCGCCTGGCCGCACCCAAACCTTCCACAGCATCAACGCCGCCCGTGACGCCAGTGCCGGCGCACCTCCCTCATCGCAAAACCCACACCACTCCGGCCTCCGGCACAGCTGGCGCGCCGGCTGAAACCACCACCACCACGGGGAGCACTTCCCCTGAAGCGCACAAACCACGCCATCCCACACCAACAGGCATCAGCACTGGCACCACGGGCACAGGTACGGGCACAGGCAGCGGCACAGGGAAAACCGGCTCGGGCAAAACTGGCACTGGCACAGGAACGGGGAAATCAGGTACGGGCAGCTCCGGGACAGGCAAGCCAGGGGGCGGCAAGGAAAATGCCGGTACAGAAAATGCTGGTTCAACTACCGGCTCGGGCAAAACTGGCACCGGAAAAGCCAGCTCAGGTGCCAGCGGCGGAAAAACCAGTACTGGTGGCGGCAACGGGAAAACCAGTTCGGGAAAGACCGGCTCAGGCACAGAGACCGGCGAAACAGCGGGCGGAACAGGCTCAGGGAAAGTCCGTCCGAAAAAGAATCTCGTCGAAGAAGAACAACTGCCCAACCTTTAGGGTGGACGACCAGTCATAGGCGTGGATGTGCACTCAACCCAACTGGAGGAACGCACCATGCGTCTTCATAAACTGATTCCAGCCGTCGCGGCCGTGACCTCACTGCTCGTGCTGGCTCCGGCCGCCGCCTCGGCTCACAAGCACTCGAGCCCCTTTGGCCGCTGCCGGATCAACATCGAAAGCATCGCGGAACGGCAAATCACCGCCGGGGAATCGGCCACCGTCAAGGGCCGCGTCGAGTGTGGTCCTTCCGTGAACACCAGCGGACAGCCAGTCGAGCTGTACGCGCACGCCGCCGGCACCGCGGGCTTCGTTCCCGTACAGAGCACTACAACGGAAACGAGCGGCTTCTACCAATTCAAGACCGCGCCAGAGAACACGAACACGAGCTTCTACGTGCGCTCGCACGGAGCCCAGAGCGGTCGTAAGCGGCTGCGAGTCGCGCTCCAGGTGACGCTCAACCCGCTCGCGGGCGTGGCGGAAGGCGGCGTGGTCGAAACGGGGGCGCCGCATCGGGAGACGTTCACCGGCACGATCAGCCCCAGCACGGCCGACGTCGGCGCGCGCGTGATCCTGCAGCGCGAGAACGCCACGACCGGCGAGGAATGGCATCGGATCGGAATCGGCCAGGTGATGGCGGGCGGGACCTTCTCGATCCCGCACATCTTCCGCGTGCCCGGTGACGCCAGCATCCGCGTGCTCGTTCGCAGCGACGGCCTGAACGTGCCGAGCCCGTCGAACGAACTCGAGTACGAGATCTCACAGGCGCAGAACGCGAATCTGACGATCAACGCTTCACCTGACCCAATCTCGTATGGGCAGTCGGTGATGATCTCGGGCGTGCTCGCGGGTGCCACGACGCCGCAGACTGTCACGCTGCTGGCGCGGACCGTCCACCAGCAGGGCTTCGCCCCGGTCGCGCAGGCCAATACCGGCGCCGGCGGCGCCTACAGCTTCCCGGCGCAGACGCCGGTGAGCAGCACCCTGTACAGAGTCAGGGGCGCCGGGCAGAAGTCAGCGGTGCTGTATGAGGGCGTCAAAGACGTGCTCACCACCGAAGTCTCGGCCACGACGATCAAAGCCGGGCAGGCGCTGGAATTCAAAGGCACGGTCGCGCCGGACCACACCGGGCACGTGATCTACCTGGAGCGCCAGAACGCGATGGGCACGGGCTACCACGTCGTGCAGAAGGGGCATGTGCTGCCGGGCTCGGTCTACTCGATCGTCCACCAGGTGTACGTGCCGGGGACGAAGGTGTTCCGGGTCGTGATCCCCGGCGGACCGGACAACGGGCGCGCGGTCAGCCAACTGTTCACCGTCCTCGTGACCCCGGCGCCGGCGTCCGCGCTCAGGACGGAAGCGCCGGGCAACTCGTCGCAGCCGAACGAAGGGCAGACGACGGGATCGGAAGCCGAAACGCCACTCAGCGAATAACGGGGGAGCTGATCGGGACCGATTGCGAGCTGTCAGCTGTCGCATCGGTTGTCGATAAGGAAACAGACGCACTGGTTGTGGCCGTCCCCGGAGGGGGCGGCCACACCGTTCTCAGCTCAGGCGGCCACCGCGCGGGACTCCAGGTGCGCGCCGACCTTGCGCTTGACCCTCTGCAGCGCGTTGTCGACCGTCTTCGTGTCGCACGCCAACCGCTCGCCCACCTGCTCGTAGGAATAGCCGTCCAGGTACAGCGACAGCACTCGGCTCTCGAGCTCTGACAGCGCGGTCGACAGGCACCCCACCAGCGAGCGCAGCTCCTCGGAGGAGATCACCTGGTTGACGGGGTCGTGCACGGTCGGGCCGGGGAGCATCTGGTCGAGCGTGGGCACATCGTCGCCCGCGCCGGCGGGCGTTGAGGAGAACGAGACATACTGGTTCAACGGCGTGTGCTTGTTGCGCGTGGCTGTCTTCACCGCCGTGATGATCTGCCGCGTGATGCACAGCTCGGCGAAGTTGCGAAAGCTCGACTCGCGGTCGGTGCGGAAGTCGCGGATCGCCTTGTATAGGCCCACCAGCCCCTCCTGGATGAGATCGTCTGAGTCGCCGCCCGCCAGGAAGTAGGAGGACGCCTTTAGGCGCACGAAGCCGTGGTAGCGCCGTACGAGTCTGTCGTATGCGTTGCGATCGCCCTGCTTCGCCAAAGCGATCAGAAAGCCATCCTCAACCTTTGGTTCAGCGTTAGGGCTATGGAAGATTCTTGCCACGAGCAGATCCTTTCTTGGGAGCTGCTCTTTACGGGCAGCCCCAAATTTGCTCAGTGGCGCACTCCTCCCCCGGCGCCAAAGCTATTCGATTGCTAAGGCTTCTCAACCTTAGGTTCAGCGTTATGCAGGTGCGAGGTTTGCACAGTTACGGAGCGTTGTCAAGGCTTTCCTCCGCGACTCTGCAAGATCTCATACAGAATCGCCGCGGCCGCCGCGCTTACCCCGAGCGACCCGATGCGCCCTAACAGCGGCAGCGCGATCAGCTCGTCGCACGCCTTCGCCACCCGTGGGCGCAGGCCACTACCCTCGCTGCCAAGCACCAGCACGACCCCCGCGCCGCCGTAGTCCGGCGCATCGTAGGGCACAGGCGCTCTTTCCGAGGCACCCTCCGCGGCGGCTCCGTAGGACCAGCACCCCGCCCGACGGGCTTCGGCGAGGAAGTCGGCCAGATTGCGCACTCGCGCCACCCGCAGGTGCTCGACCGCACCGGCCGAAGCCTTGCAAACAGCGGGAGTGACCTCGACCGCCCTGCGCTCGGGGATCACAACGCCGGCCGCGCCGGCGCACTCGGCGGTGCGGCAGATCGAGCCAAGGTTCTGCGGATCCTGCACTTGGTCGAGCGCTATCAGCAGCGGGGTCTCGCCAGCCAGAAGCTCGCCCGACCCAGAGTAGGGATAGGCCCCCGCATCCGCACAAATGCCCTGATGCGCGTCCGAGCCGCAGTGGCGCGCGATCTCCTCGGCTGACGCCGACCGTACCTCCATGCCCTCGAGCCACGACTCGCGCGCCGCGCCCGTCGTAGCCCACACCTCCCCCACGGCGTGCGAGCGGCGCCCGCGCAGCGCCTCTCTGACCGAGTTGCGACCGTAGACGATCACAGCGGCAGGAGCTCGAAACCATCTGCCCCGTCCCGGACCTCCCAGCCCAGCTCCGCGATCTCATCGCGCAGACGATCCGCGACCGCGAAATCGCGCTCACCGCGAGCCTTCACGCGTTGCTCTGCCAGATCGCGCACGCCCTCGGGCGCCCGCTCCGTGGGGGCGAGCAGCGCCCCCAGCCCAAGTACCGCGAGCATCTCGCGCAGGTGGGAGTCACCCAGCGGGGATGAGCGAGCTTGATGCGGGCTGGTCGCCTCGCGGATCCACTCGTTGAGGACAGCTAGGGCTTCAGCTGTGTTGAAGTCGCGAGCAAGCGCAGCGAAGAACCTGTCGCGTAGCGGCGCTAGATCCTCTGGCGAATCGCCCCGCGACAGCCGTCGACCGACCTCGCGGATGCGGCTCACGTTGGCCCTGGCTTGGTCCATGGCCGCCTCTGAGAACGCGAGCGGCTGACGGTAGTGACCGGAGATCAGGTACATGACCACTGCGTCACAGCCATACCGCTCGATCGTCTCGTGCAGGGGGGCGATGTTGCCGACCGACTTGGCCATCTTCTCCCCTGTTGACTGGATCATCCCGTTGTGCATCCAGATCCGCGCCAGCTCCTCCCCGCGGGCCGCGCGGGTCTGGGCCGCCTCGTTCTCGTGGTGGGGAAACAGGAGGTCCGAGCCGCCTCCGTGGATATCGAAGCCGACGCCGAGCGCATCCTCGGCCATCGCCGAGCACTCGATGTGCCAACCCGGACGGCCCTGCCCCCAGGGAGCCTCCCACCACGTGTCCTCGCCCTGCTTGCGGCCCTTCCACAACGCGAAGTCGAGCGGATCCTCCTTGCGGGCAGACCCCTCTTTGTCCTCGGGTGGGTGGGATTCCAATCCCAACTCCTCGATCCGCCGGTGCGACAGCGACCCGTAACCGGAGTCTGCGCGCACGCGGAAGAAGACATCGCCCTCCGTCGCATAGGCGTGCCCGGAGTCGATCAGCGTCTGGACGTACTCGACGATCGGCCCCATCGTCTCCGACGCCAGCGGCTCGCGATCGGGTCGGCCGAGCCCGAGCGCGTCGGTGTCAGCGAAGTAGAGGTCTGTCATTTCCTTCGCCAGCGTTTCGCTCGAACGACCCTGCGCACGCGCGGCGTCGTAGATCTTGTCGTTGACGTCGGTGACGTTGATGACGAGCTTCGTCAGGAAGCCCTCGTGCTCGAAGAAGCGGGCGAGCAGGGTGAAGATCACAAAGGGACGGGCGTTACCGATGTGGATACGGCTGTAAACGGTGGGCCCGCACGCGTAGATGCCGACCCCGCCCGGGTCGCGCGGGCGCAGCGGCTGCAGCTCGCCGGTGCGGGTGTCGTGCAGGAGGATCTCGCGCATCGCGGGGGCAACCCTAGCGGGCGGCGCAGGTCACATCACGTGCTCAGCGGCCGAGCTCGTCGAGATCCTCCTCGACCGCCGTCGAGTCGACGTCCGCTGGGCGCGTGGTGCGGTCTCGCGCCGTGAAGCGCCCGGCGGTCGCGGCGAAGCTCATCACGCGCGCAGCGTAGTGACTCGATATCCAGCGGCGCGCCAGCCTGCGCGTGGGCCCGAGCAGCAACAGCGCGCCGAGGACATCGGTGACAAACCCGGGGATGACGAGCAGCGCGGCTCCAAGGAATCCCAGTGCCCCGTCGATCGCGGCAGCTCCCGGCGCGCGACGCGCGGACACCGCAAGCGAAACGCGCTCGATCGCCAAGCGGCCCTGAATGCGCACCAGGCGCGCGCCGAGCACCGAGGTCGCGAGCAGCAGCAGGACCGCCGGCAGCCAGCCGATCGCGCGTCCGACCTCGATGAAGGCAAACACCTCGACGACGGGCACCCCGATCAGGACGAGCACGAACATCTAGTAGACGAACATTGACAGCGCACGCGCGATGTCAACGGCGCGCAGCGGGCCGAAGCGCAACCTCCATGCACCGTCGAGCTCCCGGCGGAACGTGGTGTGGCACGCCGTCACGCTCCAGCTCATCATCCCTGTGCTGCTGCGCTCGCTGATAACCCGAGCCGCCCTGGAACGTCGCGTCCAGCCCCGCACCTACCGTCATCGACCGGCCAGATCGTAAGCCGGTCGGGCACCGATCCCGCCGTGATCGGGAGCAAGGCGTCGAAGGTCACGTTGACGTGTGACGCAGCGTAGCGATCGCAAGCGCCGCAACGCCCTCGCCGCGGCCGACGAACCCGATCCCCTCGCCGGTGCTTGCCTTCACGTTGACACGCCCAACCGCCAAGCCGAGCGTGCCGCCGAGGAGCGTTTGGATCGCATCTCGATGAGGCGCCAGCTTGGGGCGCTCGATGACGACGGTCGCGTCCACATTGACCACCTCCATGCCGGCGGCTCTGAGGCGGGCGACCACATCGGCCAGCAGGCAGATCGAATCGGCGTCACGCCAGCGCTCCTCGGAGTCGGGAAAGTGCTCGCCGATATCGCCCATGCCCGCGGCCCCGAGCAACGCGTCGATCACCGCGTGGGTCAGCACGTCGGCGTCGGAGTGTCCGTCGAGGCCCCGGTCGTGCGGGACCTCGACGCCGCCGAGGATCAGCCGGCGGCCAGGGATCAGGCGATGGGAGTCATAGCCGATGCCGGTCAGCGTCATCGCGGGCTCGCCTCGCTCTCCATGTCAGCGGCGCCGGCCTCGCTCATTCCGGTCGAACCAGCCCCGCTCGCCGCGATCGGCTCTAGACGGCGTGTGCGGTGCTCGAACACGCACAGCTCCTCGTATCCGACGCGCTGGAGCAGCTCGAGCGCTTGGTGATAGTCGGCGCCGACGTCCTCTGGACGGTGGGCATCGCTGGAGAGGGCGATCGGCGCGCCGGCATCGAGGCACATCTCGAGAAAGGCCTGCGCCGGATACAGCTCGCGCGCGAGCTTGCGCAGGCCGGCGGTGGAAACCTCGATTGCGATTTGAGATTCGGCGATCGCTTCGATCGCGGGCTCGTAGTAGCGGCGCAAGTCGCCCTCGGGCCGGGGGCGATCGGGGCGGGCGGGACCCCAGACCTTCACCAGATCAGGGTGGGCGAGAATGTCGAACATGCCGCTGCGAGCCGCCTCTCCAAGCATCTGGAAGTAGCGCTGCCAGATCTCCTCGGCGCTCTGGGTGCCATCCCAGATTCCATATGGCTCCATGTCCAGTGCTCGGTCTGAGAGGAAATGGATGGAGCCGACCACGTAGTCGAAGTCGTGGCGCTCGAGCAGATTCGCGAGACGGTCCTCGGCGCCGGGCACAAAGTCCGCCTCGATACCCAGGCGCAGGTCGGTCTCCTCGCGGACGAACTCGCAGTAATCGTCGAGGTCGTCGTGCGCGTATTCACGCCAGAACGGATGCCCCCAGACATCGAGCGCCTGGCGAAAGCGGTAGATGTGCTCGGAGACGCCGAGCTCTGAGATTCCCCGCTCGCTCGCCACCGCCCGGTAGCGCTCGACGTTCGCCAATGTGAAGTGCTCGGCCGCGGTGGCCTCGACATCGTCGGGGCGAAGATGGAGGTGGTAATCGGTGAGCATGCGCGTGATGCGATTCAAGCAGGCCGAGTCGACCCCTGCGCTTCGCGCCGGGCCAACAGCAGCTCGGCCACTCCCAGATCGAGCGGGGTGGTGATCTTGAGGTTCTCATCGCTTGATTCCACCACGATCACCTTTCCCCCTGCGCACTCGATCAGCCAGGCGTCGTCGGTGGCTTGCGCCAGCACCTCATCCGGAACGTCGAGCGCCCGTTCGAGTGCCGCGCGGCGGAACACCTGAGGTGTCTGCACCGCCCACAGAACCCTCCGATCCAGTGTCTCGCTCACCACGCCGCTCGAGTCCACCCGCTTGACGGTGTCCGTAACCGCTGAGGCGGCAATCGCCGCGTCGGCCCTCTCATCTGCTTCCAGTGCTGCGATCACCGATCCCGCGAGCTCCGCGGTCAACAGTGGGCGCGCCGCGTCGTGCACAAGCACGAGGTCCCCGTCCGGAGCCACGGCGAGCGCTCTACGCACCGAATCGGACCGCACCGCGCCGCCGTCCACAGCCCTGACCCCTAATGGCGCCCGTGCACCCGCCGGCAGGGCGACAACGATTCTCTGGATCCCAACCACCTCCCGCAGGGCATCGATACTCCATTGCACGAGGGGACGGCCCGCCAGCTCGACGAGCGCCTTGGGCTGAGAAGCGCCGAGACGCTCGCCGCTGCCGGCGGCCACAATCAGAGCGACTGTCATTGCCAGGGGCTCTCGCGCACGCGCAAATGGACCGCAAGCGGTGCCGCCGCGCGCGCGAGAGCCTCGCTACTCGGCTCCGGCCATGGCCATCTGACTGGTGGCCGAATCCGCGAGCAGCTCGTCGAGATAGCTCTCCGCGTCGTCCTCGTCCTTGTCGAGCGCGTACATAAGCTCTGACGCGAGGATCTTCTTGGTGCGCGTGAACATCTGCTTCTCACCGGTCGACAGCCCCTTCTCGGACTCGCGCAGCGACAGGTTGCGCACGACCTCCGCGAGCTCGTAGATGTCGCCCGTCTTGATCTTGTCGCGGTTGTGCTTGAAGCGGCGGTTCCAGTTCTTCGGCATCTCTGAGACCTCGTCCCGCAGCACGTCGAGCACCTTCTGCACCGTTTCCTCGTCGATCACTCTGCGCAGACCGGCCAACGCGGCGTTCTCGGTGGGAACCCTCACCGTCATGTCGTTGTGGAGGATCTTGATCGTCAGATACTCGCGACGAACGCCTGCCATCTCCATCTCCTCCTTCTTCAACACCTTCCCCGCGCCGTGGTGGGGATATACGACATGGTCGCCGAGCTCGAACTCGATGTACTCGACCTCGCGGGTCACCTCGAGCTCCTCGATCAGCGATGACTCTTCAATTACTTGGGGCGGAATGGTGTCCTCCTTCGTTGTGGCCGGCCATCGTGGTCGGCCCGTGATTCAAGTTGGCAGATAGCGGTCCACGAGGTTGATCTCCTGCAGCCGGCGCAAACCCTCGCGGATGTCCTTGGCCCTGATCTCCCCCACGCCCTCAACCGCCTCGAGCTCGGAGTCAGTGGCGGCCAGCAGCTCTTCTAACCCGCCAAACTCGCGGACGATCTCAGCAACCACCAGCCTGGGGAGCCTGGGAATGCGCCCAAGCACCCGGTAGCCGCGTGGCGACACGGGATAGTCGAGCGTGTTCAGCTTGCGGTCATACCCGAGCATCTCGGCCAGCCTGCCGAAATCGAGCAGATCCTGATGGGCCTGGCGCCCGATCTCCTCGAGCGCCGCCGCGAACGCCTCATCGGAGTAGTCGGACAGGTAGTCGCGCACGAGCGCGGCCTTCTCCGCGGCGGTCCCCACCATCGTCTCCTCGAGCTGCATCTCGATCAGCCGCCCCTCACTGCCGAGCTCGACGATATAGCGCTCGATCTCAACGGCCATGCGCGTGACGAACTCAGAACGCTGCAGCACGGTGAGCACGTCGTGCAGGGTCGCCCCACCCTCGAACTCGAGAGCGGTCAGGCGTGTGGAGACCTGGTCGAGGCGAGTGCGGTATTTCTCAAGGGTCTGCAGGGCCTGGTTTGCCTTGGCCAGCACGACGGGGATGTCCTCGAGGACGTACTTCGCGCCGTCCACGTACACCGACACCACCTCGCGGCGCTGGGACACCGCGATCACCAGCGCATCGGTCTGCTTGGACACGCGCTCGGCGGTGCGGTGGCGGGTGCCCGTCTCGTGGGAGAGGATCGTCGGATCAGGCATCAACTGTACGTTCGCCATCGTGATCTTGGTCGCATTCGCGTTCAGAATGATCGCGCCGTCCATCTTCGCCACCTGGTAAAGAAACGCGGGCGTATAGTCGATCTCGAGCTTAATCCCGCCGGAGTTCAGGAAACTGAGGTCATCGGGCTCGCCGATCACGATCAGCCCACCCGTACGGGCATTGAGGATGCTCTCGATCCCCTCCCGGAGAGCCGTTCCGGGAGCAATCATCTCCAGAGCCTTCATCAGCCCCGGGTCCGGCCTCACTTCATTGTCAAAATCTTCGCCGGATCGTAGGGGCACGACCTCCTATTCTAAAGCATCGAGCCCTTATTCATCGGCTCCTACACTGGAGACACAGCTTCTAGATCATCAACGTGCTCCGGCGGCCGAGGGTCACGCGGGGGTGGGACGCAGCGAGCGTGGCGTGCTCGGCGCGCGAGCGACCGAGGACGCCGCCCCGCGACGGCCATCGGCCGCCCCGGTGGGCAATGCCGCCGCCAGCGCCTCCCGCAACGTGGCCGCCTCACATGCCGCACCGCCGCTGTCCACGGGGGCGATCACGCCGCTCAATCCGTGCTTGGCCGCCTCGGCAAGACGGCGCTCGGGGTGGCCCACCCAGCGCAGCTCGCCCGTCAACCCCAGCTCGCCAAAGCATGCCCTCGGCGTCCCCCTCAATGGCACCCCACGACGCGCGCTCGCGACCGCCAGCGCGACCGCCAGGTCGCATCCCGGCTCGTCCACGCGCACGCCCCCCACTACGTTCACGAACACGTCCGCGCCGCCGACCCCCAGGCAGCCGTGACGATTGAGGATCGCCAGGACAAGCGCCAGCCGGTTGCGGTCGAGACCTGAGACCACGCGGCGTGGCTGCTCGAGCTCCGAGGGCGCCACCAGCGCCTGGACCTCCACGAGCAGGGGCCTCGACCCCTCCATCGCCGCCAGCACGACGCTCCCGGGCGCGCGTGTGGCCTCGGCGACGAACCTGGCCGAGGCGTCGAGCACCTCCACCAGTCCTCCCTGGCGCATCTCGAACAGGCCCGCCTCACTCGTCGATCCGAACCGGTTCTTGAGTACTCGCAGCTCGCGATACGGCCGCTCGCGCTCGCCCTCGAACTGCAGCACGCAGTCCACCAGGTGCTCCAGCACGCGCGGCCCCGCCAACCCGCCGTCCTTCGTCACGTGACCCACCAAGATCACCGCAATCCCCCGCGCCTTGGCCAGCTCCATGATCCGCCCCGCCACCTCGCGCACTTGCCCCACCGAGCCCGGCGCACCCGAGAGCTCGGCGGTGTTCAGCGTCTGCACCGAGTCGATCACGCATGCCTCGGGCGCCTCGTTGACGAGGGTGTCAAGCACGGTGTCGAGATCGGTCTCCGCGAGGATCGGCACTCCCAGCGCATGGCGGCCGGGGGCGGGATGGGCGGGATCCAATACGAGCCGCTCGGCACGCAGCCGCACCTGCTCGGCCGACTCCTCCCCGCTCACATACAGCGTTCGCCTGCCGTCTTCGTGCAGATGGCCGAGTGCCATGTTCGTCAGCGTCGACTTGCCGATCCCCGGCGAGCCGCCCAGCAGCACCAGCGAGCCCGGGACAAGCCCTCCCCCGAGTACACGATCGAACTCGCCGATCCCCGTCGACATGCGCTTCACCGAGGCCGCGCCGACCTCTCTCAGAGGGCGTGGGGCCAGCCTGGGGCCGGAGCCTCCTCCGGGCCTACCGCCGCGCCCACCGCCGCCCGCGCTACGTCCCTTCCCACCGCGCGTGCTCAGAGCACGCTCCTCGACGAGCGTGTTCCACGCCTCGCATTCCGGGCACTGGCCGTGCCACTGGGGGGACTGGAAGCCACACTGTGAGCAGCTGTGGATCATCTTGCGAGACATGGATCCAGCCTACGGATCGGTTGGGACGGCTCCCTCCGGCAAGCTCAGTCTTACCCGACAGTCTGGCTGCGCCGCTCATAGAGCAGCACGTCACGCCAGCGCCCGTCGCGCATCTGACCGACCCGGCGGCGAGTGCCCACCAGCACAAAACCACAGCGCTCGTGCAGCGCGATCGAGGCGGCGTTCTCGGGGAAGATCCCAGCCTCGAGGGTCCAGAACCCGGCCTGCTCGGAGGCCACGATCAGCTCTGTGAGCAGCGCACGGCCAACTCCCTTGCCCGCCTGCTCGGGATCGACGTAGATACTGACGGAGCCGACGCCGCGATAGACCTCCCGATAGGAGACCGGGCTGAGCGCGGCCCAGCCGATCACCTCCCCGTTGCGATCATCGCGCGCGAGCAGACAGGGCTCTGACACACGGGCACCGGACCAGTCCTCCCAAGTGGGGACGGTGTGCTCGAAGGTGGCGTTGCCGCCAGCGATGCCCGCGGCATAGATGCGCGCGACCGACGGCCAGTCATCCTCAGTCAGCTGCGAAACCGTCAACTGATCGAGCGAGAAAGCGCTCAGCGACACGCGCGTGCTACTGCTCGCCGGGCTGCCCGTCGTCCTCGTCGGGCCGGTCCTCGTCACCCTCGGACAACTCGGGGAGATCCTCGCCGCCGGCGCCTTCGGCCCCTACGGCGACCGGCGTCTTCTGCTTCTTGGGCTTGACGATCGTCAGACGCACCTCGCTCTCGTCGCCCTCGGAGCCGGGGTTGATCACGACGGTGGCGCCGGGTGTCAGCTGCTCGCGCAGGACGAAGTCCGCGAGCGGATCCTCGATGTAGCGCTGGATCGCGCGACGTAGCGGCCGGGCGCCCATCGACGGATCCCAACCCTTCTCGACCAGCAGATCCTTGGCCTCCTCGGTGAGCTCGAGCTGCAACTCGCGTTCGGCCATCGACTCGCGGATGCGCAGCAGCAGCAGCTCGACGATCTGCTTGATCTCCTCCTTCTGCAGCTTGTGGAAGACGATCACGTCGTCGATGCGGTTGAGAAACTCTGGCCGGAAGACCTTCTTGAGCTCGCCCATGATGCGATTCTTCATATCCTCGTAGGTGATGCCGGTCTCATCATCTGAGACGGCGAAGCCCAGCGGCGTGTTACGGGCGATCTCGGCAGCGCCGATATTTGAGGTCATGATCACGATCGCGTGGCGGAAGTCGACGGTGCGACCCTGGGCGTCGGTCAGACGGCCATCCTCGAGGATCTGCAGGAGGATGTTGAAGACATCGGGGTGCGCCTTCTCGATCTCGTCGAGGAGGAGCACGGAGTAGGGCTTGCGTCGCACGGCCTCGGTCAGCTGGCCACCCTCGTCGTAGCCGATGTAGCCGGGAGGCGAGCCGACGAGGCGCGAAACTGCGTGCTTCTCCATGTACTCGGACATATCGATGCGGATCATCGCGTCGTCGTCGCCGAACAGGAACTCCGCGAGCGTGCGCGCAAGCTCGGTCTTGCCCACGCCGGAGGGGCCGAGGAAGATGAACGAACCGGTCGGGCGCTTAGGATCCTTCAGACCCGCGCGCGAGCGGCGAATCGCCTTGGAGATGACCTCGACCGCGGGGTGCTGGCCGATCACGCGCTTGTGCAGTTCCTCCTCCATGCGCATCAGCTTCTGCGTCTCGGCCTCGGTCAGCTTGAACACCGGAATGCCCGTCCACATCGAGACGATGTCAGCGATCTCCTCTTCACCGATCGACGGACGCTCCCCGTTCTCGCCGGATTCCCAGGCCTGCTCGAGCTCGCGTTTCTTGTTCGTGAGCTTGCGCTCTTTGTCGCGCAGCGCCGCGGCCTTCTCGAACTCCTGCGCCTCGATCGCCGCCTCCTTCTCACGGCGCGTGGTCTCGACTTCTGACTCCAGCTCGCGATTGGCCGGGGGCGAGGTCATCGACTTGATCCGCATCCGCGAGGCCGCCTCGTCGATCAGATCGATCGCCTTGTCGGGCAGGAAGCGGTCGGAGATGTAGCGGCTGGCCAGTTCGCCCGCCGCGCGCAGGGCCTCGTCGGTGATCTGGACCTTGTGGTGCTGCTCGTAGCGATCGCGCAGCCCCTTGAGGATCTCGACGGTCTGATCGATCGTCGGCTCCTCGACGCGGATCTGCTGGAAGCGGCGCTCGAGCGCCGAGTCGCGCTCCAGGTACTTGCGGTACTCATCGAGAGTTGTAGCGCCGATCGTCTGCAGCTCGCCGCGCGCCAGCGCTGGCTTGAGGATCGAAGCGGCGTCGATTGCGCCCTCAGCGGCACCGGCGCCGACGAGGTTGTGGAGCTCGTCGATGAACAGGATGATGTCGCCACGCTGGGTGATCTCCTTCATCACCTTCTTCAGGCGCTCCTCGAACTCGCCGCGGTACTTCGAGCCGGCGACCAGGGCGGCCAAGTCAAGCGTGTAAATCTGCTTGTTCTTGAGCAGCTCCGGTACGTCGGCGGCGGTGATGCGCTGGGCCAGGCCCTCGACGACGGCAGTCTTGCCGACGCCGGGCTCACCGATCAGGACGGGGTTGTTCTTCGTGCGGCGGGAGAGAATCTGCATGATTCGCTCGATCTCGGTCTCGCGTCCGACGCAGGGGTCGAGCTTGCCCTCGGCGGCGAGCTTGGTGAGGTTGCGTCCAAACTGGTCGAGCAGCTTGGAGGACTTCTTGCCCTCACCTGGCGCCGAGCCTGAGCCCGAGCCGCCGCCACTGCCGGACTGGCCCTGACGGCGCCCGCCAGGACCGGAAAGCATGCGGATCACCTCATTGCGGATCTTCTCGGAGTCGGCATCGAAGTCGAGCAGGATGCGCGCCGCGACGCCCTCGTTCTCGCGCACGAGGCCGAGCAGGATGTGCTCCGTGCCGATGTAGTTGTGCCCGAGCGAAAGCGCCTCGCGCAGCGCGAGCTCGAGGACCTTCTTCGCGCGCGGCGTGAACGGGATCTGCCCGGAGGTGACCTCCTCGCCGGAACCGACGATCCGCACTACCTGGGCGCGCACGCGCTCGACGGTGATGTCGAGCGACTCGAGGACGCGCGCGGCCAGACCCTCCTCCTCGCGCAGCAGGCCGAGCAGGATGTGCTCCGTGCCGATGTAGTTGTGCTTGAGCGTGCGCGCCTCCTCCTGCGCGAGAACGACCACCTGCCGGGCCCGTTCTGTGAATCGCTCGAACATGGTGTGATTCCTTCCTGCGAGGACGGTGCCTCTCGACCGCTATGTGGTCCTATCGATGCCTTCTGGGCAGTCTACCAATCGGCACCCAGCCTCCTGATGGTTAGTCGCGCATGGCGGGGAACAGCACGACCTCGCGGATCGAGTCGCGCCCGGTGAGCAGCATCACGAGGCGGTCGATCCCCAGGCCGACGCCGCCGGCCGGCGGCATGCCCTGCTCCAGGGCCTGTACGAACAGCTCGTCGTAGGGTTGGGCCTCCTCGCCACCCATATCGGCGAGCTTCGTCTGGGCCAGGAAACGTTCGCGTTGAACATCCGGATCGTTGAGCTCTGAGAAGGCGTTGGCGATCTCCATGCCGCCGGCGAACGCCTCCCAGCGCTCGACCAGGCCCGGCTCGCTGCGGTGAGCGCGCGCGAAGGGCGAGAGCTCCACCGGATAGTCCATGACCAGCGTCGGTTGGATCAGCGTGGGCTCCACGTACTTCGACAGCAATTCATCGGTCAACTGACCCCAGTCCGCTTGAGTGCTCGAGACCTCGAGCTCCCGCGCGGCGATCGCTTCGTATAGGGCGCTGTTATCGCCTCGGACCGCCGCGATGTCGATTCCGGTGGCAGCTGTGATCGCCTGCTCGAACCCGATCCGCCGCCATGGCTTCTCGAAGTCCAGCTCTCCCTCATAGCCGGCCCCGCGGGCGGCGCCTCGGACCAGCTCTTCCAGTCGCGCCGCCTCGAGCTCATAGTCGGCGTAGGCCTCGTAGAACTCGACCACCGTGAACTCGGGGTTGTGCTTGGAGGAGACGCCCTCGTTGCGGAAGTCCTTGCCGAGCTCGTAGACCTTCTCGAGGCCGCCGACGAGCAGGCGCTTGAGGTACAGCTCGGTCGCGATCCGCAGATACAGGGTCCGGTCCAGCTCGTTGTGGTGGGTCGTGAAGGGCCGTGCCAGGGCGCCTCCGTAGAGCGGCTGCAAGACCGGCGTCTCTACCTCGACGAAGCCCTGCCCGTCCAGGTAGGCGCGCACGGCGGCGATGATCTTCGCGCGCGTGAGGAACACCTTGCGGGCCTCCTCGCTTGCGATCAGGTCGAGCTCGCGCCTGCGATAGCGCGTCTCGACGTCACTCAGGCCGTGATGCTTGTCCGGCGGAGGACGCAGCGCCTTGGCGAGCACCTGAAAGGAGTCGACGCGCAGCGACAGCTCGCCACGCTTGGAGCGCAGCACGGCGCCGTCAACGCCGATCATGTCCCCAAGATCGAGCGAGAGCAAGCGCGCGAACAAATCCTCTCCGAGTACGTCCAAGCGCGCGTGCAGCTGGATCTTGCCGGAACGGTCGACCAAGTCCAGGAAAGCGGCCTTACCGGAACCGCGGCGCGCGGCGATGCGACCCGCGACGCGATGACTCTCGTCGGTCTCCTGGCCGTTCTCGAGGTGGGCGTAGTCGCGCAGGATCGACTCGATCGGCTCCGCGTCGGGAAAGGTATAGGGGAAGGCCGTCGGATCGGACTCGCGCAGCCGCTGCGCCTTGGCCCGACGCTCAGCAATCAGCTCTGGCAGGCCGTGCCGGGTCGACTCGCCCGGCGGCGAATGCTCATCCTCGGGTGCGCTCATCGCTGAGCGAGACTACTTGAGGCCGACGTCGATCTTCGTGATCTTGAGCTTGCGCGCGGGTCCGCGCGGCACCTTGACGGCGATCGTCTCGTTGCGCTTGTGACCCAGCAGAGCGCGACCCACGGGCGACTCGTTGGAGAGCTTGTTGTCCTCCGGCTTGGCCTCCGCGGAGCCGACGATCGTGTACTTGACCGACTTGCCGGTCTTTTCGTCTTTGACGTGCACGACCGAGCCGACCTGAACGATGTCCGTCGAGAGATCCTTCGTCTCGATGATCGTCGCCATCCGCAGCTTCTCCTGCAACTGCGCGATCCGACTCTCGAGCATTGCCTGCTCGTTCTTGGCGTCGTCGTACTCGGAGTTCTCGGAGATGTCCCCGAACTCCCTCGCCTCCTTGATGCGCTGGGCCACCTCACGGCGCTTCTCGGTGGACAGCAGCTCGAGCTCATCTTTGAGCTTCTCGAGGCCTTCGGGGGTGAGGATTACGTCCTTCGGCATTGATCCTCGATCGGGAGTTGTTTTGGATTAAGAACGGCAAACCCCCGCTTGACAAGGCGGGGGTTTGCGATCCGTGCGGCTACGGCGAGCGCAGCAGTATAGCGAGGCGTTGGGGCTGCTCGAGAGCTCTCAGACTGGGAGCGGAGCTCCCAGCGCTTCGCGGGCGAGCAGCCCCCTCACGAGCTCCAGTGTCTGGGCGGATTGCAGGGATTCCTGCAGCGATTTGGCGATCGCTCGGCGGGGCTCCAGGCGCGTGACGTACCAGGGATAGAACTTGCGCAGGTAGCGGGTCGCACGGTCTGCACCGAGGTGCTCGACGGCCTGCTCGATCACCCAATAGAGCTCGGCTACGATCTCCTGGCGACTTGGCGTGTGCTCGCGATCGTCAAGCAGTTCTCGAAACAGCCAGGGGTTGCCCAGGCACCCGCGCGCGAGCATCACAGCGGTGGCGCCCGTGAGCTCGAATACCTCGCGCACGCGCGTGGCGTCGTTGAGACCGCCGGTGAGGATCACGGGCGCCGGCAGCGACCGCACCAGGCGCGCCGCGAGCTCGTAGTCGGGGACTCCCTTGTGATGGACGGCAGCTGAGCGGGGATGGAACGCGATCGCGGCCACGCCGGCCTCTTCGACCAGCCGGTGTGCGAGCTCAAAGCCACTGCTCCTGTCGCCCGGGCGCAGGCCGGAACGCAGCTTGACGGTGACCGGCAGCCCGCCTGCGACCGCCGCTCCCTCGACGGCGGCCCGCGCCACGGCAACCGCCCGGTCGGGATCGGCCAGCAGCGCCGCTCCGGCGCCGGTCTTGCGCACCTTGGGGACGGGGCAGCCCATATTGATGTCGATCGCGTCCGCCCCCGCCTCCACCACACGAGCCGCGGCCGAGCGCATCATCGCCGGTTCCTCGCCGAACAGCTGGATCGCAATCGGCCCACCGACATGCTCGCGCGGGTCGATGCGCAACAGCTCGTTGCAGGTGCGCTCGTTGCGATAGTGGATCGCGTGGGAGGAAACCATCTCCGAGACCGCCATCCCCGCGCCGTAGCGCTTGGCCTGGAGGCGCACGAACCAGTTGCCGATCCCAGCCAGTGGAGCAAGCATCACGCGGTTGGGCACCTGCAAGGGACCGAGCGTCCACGGATCTGTCAGAGAGGGCGCCATGCCCCCATTGTTGCGTTCTTCAGAGATTGCGCTCGTAGAGCAGTCGCAGCCCGGTGAGCGTGAGGAGGTCGTCGACCTCCTCGAGCTCCTCGGTGTACGGCACCACCAGATGAGCCAGCCCACCGGTCGCGACCACCGCTGTGCGTTCTCCCAGCTCGTCGTAGAGGCGACGCAGGATCGCATCGATCGCGCCCGCGTAGCCGAAAATGACTCCGGAGCGGATCGCGTCGATCGTGTTCTTGCCGATCACGCTCTTCGGCGGCGCGAGGTCGACCTTGGGCAATCGCGCGCCGCGCTCGGAGAGAGCCTCGAGGGAGATCTCGATGCCGGTCATCAGCGAGCCGCCGAGGTACTCGCCCTCGCGCGAGACGACATCGAAGGTCGTGGCGGTGCCGAAGTCGACGCATACAGCGGAGCCGTCGAAGCGCTCGCGGATGGCCACGGCGTTGACGAGCCGGTCGGCGCCAATCTCGCGCGGGTTGTCGTAGCGGATCGCCATCCCGGTCTTCGTTCCCGGCCCCACTGCGTGCATCTCGTGGCCCAGATAGCGGCTTGCCATCGCCGTCCACTCGGGCTCCAGCTGCGGCACGGTGGAGGAGACGATCGACGCCTCCAGGTCCGTGAAGTCGTACCCGCGCAGCTCCAGCAGGTTGCGCAGCGCGGCCCCCAACTGGTCGGCGGTGGACTGACGTACGGTGGCGAAGCGCCAGTGCTCGAGCAGCTCCTCACCGCGGTAGGCGCCGAAGTGAGTCTGGGTGTTTCCGACGTCGACGACGAGCAGCATGATCGACCATTATGCTCAGCAAGGCGGTCAATCAAGTTCAGCTACTTGCTCAGCAAGTTCAGCAACATGCTCAGCAGCATGACCACTATGATCAGCAACATGGCGGTGAAGCGTTCGACCTCGATGAACGGCCTCGTGACACGAAAGCGCTCGGCGCGATGAACGCGAAGCTCTACGTGTTCCCAGGATCGCACCCTTGCGCGGCGGTCGAAGCGGCGCTGACACTGAAGGCGATCGATTACGACCGCGTGGACCTGCTGCCGCTGAGCCAGATACTGATCGGCCCGCTGCGCTATGGCGGCGGCACGGTCCCCGGCATGCGCCTCGACTCAGAGCGCCTCGTGGGGTCGCGCACGATCATGCGCCGTCTCGATGCGCTCGTCGCCGACCCGCCGCTCCTGCCCTCTGAGACCGACATGCGTGAGCGGGTGCTCGAGGCCGAGCGGTGGGGAGATGAGGTGTTTCAAGACGTGCCGCGCAAGATCCTCCCAGTGGCGTTCCTGCGCAAGGCGGCGGCGATGGAGAGCTTCGCGGGAGACGCCAAGCTGCCACTGCCGCCAGCGCTCCTGCGTCCGGGCCTGCCCCTCACTGCCCGGCTCATGGCGCACAGGAGCAAGACGGACGACGCGACCGCGCGCGCTGCACTGGCGGAGCTCCCAGGCCACCTAGAGCGCATCGACGGGTGGATCGCGGACGGTTTGCTCGGCGGTGCGCAGCCAAACGCTGCCGACCTCCAGATTGGCAGCACTATCCGCCTGCTGATGTCGATCGGCGACGTCCGCCCACTGATTGAAGGTCATCACGCCTCAGAGCTGACGCGCTACTTCCCGCCGATGGTCGGCGAGATCGAAGTGGGTACGCTGCCCGCCGAGTGGTTCCCAGCGCCCGTGGGCGCATAGACACGCTCGCTCGCCGGCCTGGGATCACACAGAATCTCGGTCGTGGCGCGCCACCCAGCAACCATTATGGGCAGGACACCTGGCTATATGGACCCTAGCCGCGAACCTGAAGCAAGAACGCCGGAGCCGAACTCTGTTACGTGGCCGGCGGTGCTTGCGTGAGCGCGGGAGCGTTGTTATCCGCCCAGTCCTGGAGGAACGCCTCGGTGTCGGCTACATCGAGGGGCTTTGCGAACAAGAAGCCCTGCCCTGAGTCGCAGTGCTCGTCTCTGAGCACCGAGAGTTCCTGCTGCCGCTCGATGCCCTCGGCGAAGGTCTCGATCGAAAGTGCCTTGCCGAGCTGCACGAGGGTGTGAATGAGCGTCTCGCCCTCCTGGTTGTTTTGCAAACCCATGATGAACGAGCGATCGATCTTCAACGCGTCAACGGGGAACCGCTGCAGGTGAGCCAGAGAGGAGTAGCCGGTACCGAAGTCGTCGATCGCGATCCGCACGCCGAGGTCCTTGATCGCTGTTAGTCGCCGCGCCGTTTCCCCGACGTTGCGCATCAGCGTCGTCTCGGTGATCTCGATCGTCAGCGCCTCGGGGTCAAGGCCGCTATCTGAGAGCGCACCTTCGATGTCGCCGATGAGCTGATCGGTATCGAGCTGGCGTCCGGAAACGTTGACGGCCATACCGATCGGAAAACCCGCCTTGCGCCATGCCGCGCCCTGAGCACAGGCTTGGCGCAGCACCCACTGCCCCACTTCCACGATCAGCCCAGTGTCCTCGAGCATCGGGATGAAGGCATCCGGTTGAACGATGCCCCGCACCGGGTGCTTCCAACGAATCAGCGCCTCCACTCCGTTGGGGCTCATATCCTGCAGGTCGAGGGTCGGCTGATAAGCCAAGAAGAACTCGTCGTTTCCGAGCGCTTCGCGGAGGTCCATCTCGAGCTCCATCCGGCTTTGGACGGCGTCCTGCATGCCGGACTCGAACACCACAAAGCGGTTCTTGCCGTCCCACTTGGCACGATACATCGCGATATCCGCGTCGCGCAGCAGATCCTCGGCCGACATCTGGTTCCCCACCGCGATCCCAACGCTCGCCATCACGGTGACCCTACTCTCGCTCTCCGGCCCGAGCTTGAATGGATGCTCGAGCGCGTCGAGTAAACGCTGCGCGATCAGTTCGGGTCCGTCCGCCACCGAGATTTCGTCGGAGATCACCACGAACTCGTCCCCACCCAAACGGCCCAGCGCGTCGGCGCCGCGCACCACTCCGTCGAGCCTCGCCGCAACCGCCCGCAACAGTTCATCGCCGGCTGCGTGCCCGAGCGTGTCGTTGATGTCCTTGAAATTATCCAGGTCGATGAACAGCGCCGCCACCGGCGCGTCACTGCGCCGCGAGCGAGCGAGCATCTGCTCGACACGGTCCAAGATCAACGTGCGATTTGGTAAGCCCGTCAACGGGTCGTGTGTCGCCAGAAACGAAAGCTCCTCCTCGCGCCGCGTGAGCTCCTCGTCGGTCCGCTGGCGCTCCTCCTCAAAGCACTCACACATCCGCAAAAGACTGAACTCGAGGCTCAGCTGCAATATGTTCAGAGCCTCCGCCAGCGCGCCGGGCGAGGAGTCCAGCTCCTCGGCACTCGCGCGCAACACCTCAGCCATCACGTTGCGCCACGAGAAACAGCGCCACGTCACCTCGTTCAGCGATGCCGCACGGTGAGCCGCCAGCTCACCGAAGATAAGCCAGGTTTCCTGGCCCGCCTCGATGGCCACCTGCATGCCCTCGCCCGCGATCCAGCGGGCTACCGCGATCGTCGAGCTGGTACAGATCCGCTCGAAGCTCTCCTGAACCACGGCGTCCACGACATGGTCCGGTCCCGTCGTTCGCGCGGCGGTCTCCTCGAGCACCTCCGCGGTCCGGGCCTTCAGGGCCTCACCGAGACGGCACAGATCCTCCGAAGGTCGCTCCGCTGGGGCGGACGGCGGCATCGGGACCCGCACCTCTTCATCTTCAAGGCTCGAGCGTTGAGCAGACATACACCCAACGAATCGACAGCCAACACCAATTCCATAAGACCAACTCCCTCGTAATGGACACCGCTCCAGTCACGCGAGCGTCATGAGATGGCGTGACTTGGGCACAATGCGTCCACTGCCGCGGGCACCGCCTTGCCCAGAGACTCAGCCGTGCAGGACGACGCTCTTCGTCACAGTCACTGCCGCGCCGTTCAGGGGCGTGAGCGTGATCTTCGCCGTCAGCTCAAGGCGGCGGCGGCGGCGCAACGCGGCCTTGCCCTTGGCGTTCAACTGCACCGTGAAGGATGTCGTGCCGGCGTACAGCGACGAACGCACCAGCCGCCCGACCCGCACCTGCTCAGAGTGCCCCGCCTTGGCCGGCGATGCGCCGTTCGCCAGCAGGTCGACCTCCAGCCGTCCTCCGACGCCGGCCTGCGAGATCTCGACGGAGCCGCGCACCGAGGAGCCGTGCTGGGCTCTGGCGAGCTTGACGGCTTCAGACGCGCTCCCCACCAGCGGCAAGCCGGGCGCGGCTCCGGAGCCCGATCCCCCAGCAGGGCCCGGCGGGGAGGTCGTGGTGCCGCCACCAGGGGGCGACGACGTCGTGGTGGGGGTTGTGCCGGTGGTGGTGGCACTTTCCACGACGATTTCGTATTTGGTGTAGTCGAGGCCGGGCTCTTTGAACATAGTCGAGCTTTCGAACTTGTAGATCCCAGGTTGTTCGAACTTGCACTTGCCTTCCCATGCGGTCGTGGCGCTTGCAGACACACCGGAGCAAGCTGGCGCAGAGCCCATCCATACAACGGCCGCCGGGGTGGTCGTGTGGTCGGTGAACATGACTTCGCCGCCGGCGGCGATCGTGACCTTGCTCGCGGGTTCCGGTTTCGACCCTGGGGCTGTCCAGCACGGCCATTCAGACTCGACGCAGTTCTCGTTGACTTCGAGCTTCGCTTCGGACGGGCCGGCAGCGAGCGCAGGGACGATCGCGACGGCGGCTCCTAGCACGGCTGCAACCGGTAGGTAACGTTTACGCAGCTTCACAATCTCAGCCCACCTCTCAATCGAGTACCCAGTCGGTCCCGCGTGCTCGTGCAATGAAGCCGATAGCACGCTCTAACGACCCAGGACTCCGACCCGGCGCGATCCTTCCCGGCGCCTGTCGCGGCGCACCCTCCAGCGGTTGAGGCGTGAACGTGATCGCCTGCGGCGCTACAGTCGCGGAACGGGGATCGACCGCTTTGCTCACTCGAACGGCGCTCCGCCTCCAAGCCCCATGCGTGCTCTAGACCCGCAATCGCTGACCCAGCACGTGGACCGTCTCTACCGCGCCGCATGGGCGCTGTGCGGCTCGCGCGAGGATGCTGAGGATCTCGTGCAGGAGACGTTCGCGCGCGTGCTCGCACGGCCACGCATGCTGAGCGGCGACGACGAGCTCTACTACCTGATGCGTGTCTTGCGCAACACGTTCCTCACGAGCCGTCGCACCGCCGGCCGGCGGCCGGTCACGGTGGCGACGCTCGAGGACGTCGTCACTGCCGACCCACGGCCGACGGGACAGCCCGAGCGGGCGCTGGAGATGCAGGAGGTGTACACGACGATCGCGGCGTTGCCACAGGACTTCCGTCTGGCGCTGGTGGCGGTGGACGTGCTCGGCCTCTCCTACCGGGAAGCCTCGCGCGCGCTGCGAGTGCGCGAGGCGACCATCACGACGAGGCTGTTCCGCGCACGCAAGCAGGTCGCTGAGCTGCTCGTCTCCGAGTCGGCTCCCGCCGCGATGACAGGAGGGGATGCGCGGAAGGCAGAGGGAAGCAAGGACGCTCGAGCCGCGGGCCGGGACACCACCACCGCCTCTGCCTCCAGTGGTGGTCGGGAAGAGACGCGGTCCGCTGGAGTCTTGCCTAGTAGAGGAACACCATGAACAAACCACGCCCACGCACGGAATCCGAGCTCGTCGAGCTTGTGCGCGCGGCCGATGTGCGGGCGCCCGAGGCGCTGCACCGCGCCGTGGAGTCGCTCATCGCCGGTCATGCTCCGATCGCTCGGAGCCGATCGATCCGCGATCGGCTCCTCGGCGCCGGCCACTCCGCGGCCAGGCTGAGACTCGGCGGAGCGCTGGTGGCTGCCGCCGCAGCGACAGCTGCGCTCGCCGTGGGCTTGACCGGCGGCGGTGGCGCGGCGCTGAACCTGCGCGAGGCGGCCGCGCTGACCCTCAAGCCGGCAACGATGGCCGCTCCCGCGGAGAGTCACGCGCACCCCGCCCAGCTCGCCGCAGCGGTCGACGGCGTTCCCTTCCCCTACTGGGAAGAGCGCTTCGGCTGGCGCTCGACCGGCGCGCGCACCGACCGTGTCGGCGGTCGGTCGATCACGACCGTCTTCTACAACGGCGACGGCGGCGAGCGGATCGGGTATGCGATCATCGCGGGGCTACCGACGCCGAGCGCCATGGGCGGCACCGTCGCCTGGCGGGGCACCGTGCCGTACCGGCTGCTGCGCGATCATGGCGTCCCTGTGGTGACGTGGCAGCGCGACGGCAGGCTGTGTGTGCTGTCGGGCAGGGGCGTGAGTGGTGCGACTCTGTTGCGGCTGGCCAGCTGGGGCGAGCGCTCATCCGTGACTTCCTGATGAAGCCACCGGCGCACATGCGGGAAGTTCCGCCGCGACGCGGGGTCTTGTGGGTACGAGCAAGCCCGGCAGACGCGCCGGAGCGACGACCCGGAAAGGAGCTTCGCACGATGAGCAGGAAGACATTCGGGATGCTGGCCGTTCTCGCAGTGGGGATCGGGACGACAATCCCCACGGTCGCGCCCGCCTTCGGCGGAGCGAAGACCGCGAGCAGCCACACGGTGATCCTCAAGAACATCCGTTTCCACCCGGGAACGCTCACGATCGACCGCGGCGACAGCGTGAGGTGGGTCTGGGGAGAACGGGGAACCGAACACAACGTCACCTTCAAGGGGTTCCACTCGCGCACCCAGGCGAGCGGCTCCTACACGGTCAAGTTCACGCACAGCGGCACGTTTAGCTATCGCTGCACGATTCACGAAAGCGAAGGCATGCGGGGTAAGATCGTCGTTCACTGACCGCGAGCCGTCCCTGCGCAGATCGCGTTCTTAGAGCGCCTATCAAGAAGATCGGCACGTCCGGATGCGTCCATGGACACGGCGCTGGACCGGTCGAAGATCCCGTGGATCTTCGACCGTCGCCACGTGACGGCTCGCGCATGCCACCAGCATGCGCTTCACCATCTCGTGTCGCCCAGCTTGATCCATGAACGCCCCGACCACACCGCCTATCTTGATAGGCGCTCTCAGCGATCCGCAGACCACCAGGGACATCCACCGGGCCGACGTCGGGCGCCCGGCGCTCAAGCCGAGGGGCAGACCAGCGGCGGTCCGGCCCAGCGCACACCTTCGTCCAGTCCGAGTCCTGCCAGCGCATCCGCCAGGCGCCTGCCGTCGGGGACCGATAGGCCGAAGTCGAGCTCGAGCGCGGGGATCAGGACGAAGCGCCGGCTGAGCAGCTGCTCGTGCGGCAGCGACATGCGCTCGTGGCGCAGCTCGACCTCGCCCAGCAACAGCACGTCGATGTCGATCGCGCGCGGACCGTGGCGTACGTTGTCCCGGCGGCCGAGCTCACGCTCCAGGCGCTTGACCGCGTCGAGCAGCGCCAGGGGCTCGAGCTCTGACCCGACGCGCAGGCAGGCGTTGAGGAAGCTCGGCTGGTCGAGCACCTCCCCGACCGGGTCGGTGTCGTACACCGAGGAGGCCGCGAGCACTTCCACCCCGGCCGCGGGCAGCGCATCGACCGCCTGCTGCAGGTGTAGCCGGCGGTCGCCGACATTGGAGCCGAGGCCGAGCAGGCCAATCCGGGCGGGCATTCCCGGGACGGTATCTGCGCGCCCGTCGATTCGCTACGCCCCCGTGGGCTCGCCCAGTACCTCGCTCGGCCTTTGGCCTCGACCTTCGTTGGGTCCTTCGCCGCGACCTTCGCTCGGCGCCTCGCGCAGGCCGATCTGCGCGTGCAGGCGACGCAGCGATCGCGGCGCCCACCAGGTGCGCTCGCCGAGCCTGCCCATCAGCGCGGGGACGAGCAGCGCCCGCACGACCGTTGCGTCGATCGCGACCGCCAGCGCGGTGCCGACGCCGAACTGCTTGATGAAGAAGATATGCGAGGTCACGAACGCGCCGACCGCAACGCAGAACAGCAGCGCGGCGGCGGTGATCAAACGGCCGGTCCGCTCCAATCCCTGCACGACGGCCTCACGCGTGGCAAGGCCGCCGTCGTGAGCCTCTTTGATACGCGCGAACAGAAACACGCCGTAGTCGGTGGACAGCGCGAACGCGACCGTGAACAGCAGCACGAGGTTCGACTCCTCCAGGCCGCCGATCGGACTGAAGCCCATCAGCGATGAGAGGTGTCCATCCTGGAAGATCAGCACGAGTAGCCCGGCGCCGACGGCGACCGTCAGAATGTTCATCAGCAGCGCCATCAGCGGCAGCACGACCGAGCCGGTCATCAGGAACAGCGTGCCGAGCGTGACACACACGAGGATCGCGAGCGCCAGGGGAAGGCTGGCGGCAACCGCGGCCTTCTGGTCGATGAACCAGGCCGTCGTGCCGCCGACCAACGCCCTTGGAGTCCCGCCCACCGGGGCGAGCGCGCGCAGCCGTCGCACGAATTGCTGGTTGGCCACCGAGCCGTCCGAGCCGCGCGGGAGCAGTTCGATCTCCCAGGTGCCGCGGCCGAGGTAGCGTGGTGGGACGGCCTCGCTCGCCTGGCCCGCGGCGGTCTGCCGCGCGCGCAGCGCGAGCGCGTCGACGCTCGCGCCGGAGCCCGCGGATGCGGGCACGACCATCGTGATCGTCTGCGAGCCGTCGCTCGCGAAATCCTTGCTGAGCGTTTCCGCGATCTGGCGGCTCTGCGAGGAGGCCGGCAGGACGTGCGCGTCGGCCGGTATCAGCTGCAGATGAAGCGCCGGCGAGGCGATCGCGAGCAGCACCGCGGCGGTGGCGAGCGCGACCACGCCGGGCCGGCGCATCACGCCCCGTCCGAGACGCGACCAGGCGCCTTCCTCGCTCGCCTGCGCCGAGCGGGCGGCGCTGCGCTGCAGCCAGGCCGGGGCGAGCGAGCTGACCCGTGGTCCGAGCGCAACGAGCACGGCCGGCAGCACGACCAGCGCGACGAATCCGGCCGACAGGGCGACGACCATGCCGCCAATGCCCATCGAGTACAAGAACCGCAGCGGGAACACGAGCAGCGACGCGAGCGCTCCGGCGACGGTCAACGAGCTGTACAGTACGGTGCGCCCGGCGGTTTGCAGCGTGCGCTTAATCGCCACATTGGTGTCGGCTCCACTGGCGAGCTCCTCGCGGTAGCGCGAGAGCACGAACAGGCTGTAGTCGATCCCCAAACCTAGCCCCATCCCCGTGACGAGGTTGACCGCGAAGATCGACAAGCCCGTGACCTCCGCGTTGATCAGGCGCAGGAAGAGGAACGTGAGCACGATCGCGAAGCCGCCCACGAGCAGCGGCAGCGCGGCGGCGATCAGGCCGCGGAAGACCCAGAAGGACAGCAGCAGCAGGATCGGGAAGGCCAGGAGCTCGGCGTTCTTCAGGTCCGAGGAGGTGCGCTTGTTGATTTCGCTGAACGCGACGTCGGGACCGCCGAAGCGCACCCCTTGCCCGGCCAGCTCCGGGCGCAGCCGCGCGACCGCCGCGGCGGAGCGTTCCTGCGTGGAGAACGCGGCAAGCACCACCGTCAGGCGGCCGTCGCGCGAGACGAGCGCCGCCAGGTGCGTGGCCGGATAGTCGATCACGCGCTGAAATCCGGGTTGGGTCGACAACATTGCGGCCACGTGCGCCGCCTCGAGCTGGGCGGCGTGGTTTGTTCGTACTTCGCCGGCGCTGGGCACGAGCGCCGCGACGCCGAAGGCGGCCCGCTGGCCGGTCGCCCGTTCGATCGTTTTCTCGACCTGCTGGTTCTCGGCGCTCGGGTTCTGGAAGTCGGTGTTGGAGCTCTTCAGGATCGTCGTCACCGGCGCCCCAAATGCCGCCGCGAGCAGGAACGTGACGCCCGCGCCGATCAGCACGCGGCGCGCATTGCCCGCGCCGGTGGCGAGCGCGGAGAGCCGCGCGATCAAGGCCGTTCCTGGCTAGACAGCCAACACATGTCCAGTATTATGAGTGACTACTCACTAATTTGTCAAGGGAAATTTTCCCCACCAAACACAAAGCCCCCAAAGGGCCGCGCCTAACTTTCCGCTTCGCGCCAGACCTCGACGGAGACCTCGTCGACCGTCAGAGCGATCGGTGGCTCGGGCTTGGTCGCCTTGACCCACACGCCCTCGAGCTCGTAGTCCGCCAGTAGCCTGTCCGCGATCGTCGAGCACAGTCGCTCGAGTGTTTTGTGCGAGCGCTGCTGAGCGATCAGGGCGACGAGCTGGCAAACCTCGGCGTAGTCGACCGTGTCCTCGAGACGATCGGTTACGGTCGCGTCCGTCTCCCCGATGTCCAGGCGCAGATCGAGGACGAGCCGCTGGCCGACCTCGCGCTCGGCCTCGCTGACGCCGTGATGTGTATACAGCGAGAGACCACCGATCTCGACGGTGACGGACTCGGCGACCCCCTCGCGTTCCTCGTCGCGTTCCTCATCGAGGCCTCGATCGTCGTCGTCCAGCTCGTCCGCGTCGTCCTCGTCGTGCCCCTCACCGTCGATCATCTGCCGCCCAACGTAGCAGCCGCCACCGCGAGCGCATCGCGAACCGGAGCGACGTCGTGTACGCGGAACACGCTCGCGCCGCGCTCGTATGCCAGCACGTTCGATGCGAGCGTGCCCGGCAGCCTGTGCTCGGCATCTTGCGGCGAGGTCTGTCCTTTAGCCGCGGCGGCGATACGGCCAAGGAAGCTCTTGCGGGAGGTGCCGATCACGATCGGGCGGCCCAACGTCAGCAGCTCATCCAGACGACGCAGCAGTTGGAGGTTGTGCTCGACGGTCTTACCGAAGCCGATGCCGGGGTCGAGCATAACGCGCTCCTCGCGCACCCCCTCTCCCAGCGCGAACGCCAACCGCTCCTCCAGGAACCTCTTCACCTCGTCGACCACATCCTTGTATTGAGGCCCGCCCACCCCGCGTTGCATCGTGCGGGGCTCGCCGAGCATATGCATCAAACAGCACTCCACGCCGCCGTCCGCCACCAGTCCCGCCATCTCCGGGTCGGCTCTGAACGCGCTCACATCGTTGACGAGGCTCGCGCCCGCGCCCAGCGCCGCCGCGGCCACCACGGACTTGGATGTGTCGATTGAGATCTGCGTATCGGTGGCCGCGGCGGCTAGACCCTCGATGACCGGGAGCACGCGTCGAAGCTCGTCCTCAACAGATACGGGCTCGGCGCCTGGCCGGGTCGACTCCCCGCCGACGTCGACTATGTCAGCCCCTGCGGCGACGTGGCTCAACCCATGTTTGACCGCGACATCCGCCTCCAGGAAAAGCCCCCCGTCAGAGAACGAGTCCGGGGTGACATTCACGATCCCCATCAGACGAAACGGCAAGTCCACTGAGCAACTTTCCAGACGAGAGGGGTGACGGGCGCCGTGGGACACAGCCGCGCGGGACCGGCTGAGGTCAGGTGAATTCGGGGCGCTCGGGGCCCGAGCCGCGCATCTCCGCGGTGCCACCTGCCAACCCCGGGCGTGGAAGCGTTCGCGGCGTTTCGCGCTCGACGCGCTCGGCCGGCGCGGGCGGGGCGGGCAGCTCCGGCTTGGTGGTCTCCTCCTCCAGGCCGAACACCTCCTCCTCGCTCTTCCCGGCCAGCAGCGCGAGGAACTCCTCCTTCTCGATCGTCTCGCGTTTGACGAGGATCTCGGAGATCGTGGTCAGCTTCTCGCGGTGCTCAGTCAGGATGTCGCGCGCGCGCTGATGGGCAGCCTCGATGATGCGGCGCACCTCATCGTCGATCTCGCGCGCGATCTCATCGGAGTAGTCGGGCTCGGTGGAGAACTCGCGGCCGAGAAAAGGCTGGCCATGATCGTGGCCGAACACGCGCGGGCCGAGCTTCTCTGACATGCCGAATCGCATCACCATCTGCTTCGCCGTAGCGGTCACCTTCTCGATGTCGTTCGATGCGCCGGTCGTAATCTCGCTGAACACGATCTCCTCGGCCGCGCGCCCGCCGAGCGTCATCGCCATCGTGTCCTTCAGCTCAGCGCGCGTAGTCAAAAAACGGTCCTCTTGAGGCATCGAGATCGTGTAGCCCAACGCTTGGCCGCGGGAGATCACGGAGATCTTGTGCACGGGGTCGGAATGCTCCAGGAAGTGACCCACCAGCGCGTGTCCCATCTCGTGGTAGGCCGTGATCAGCCGCTCCTTCTCGCTCATCACCCGTGTCTTCTTCTCGGGGCCGGCGATCACGCGCATGATCCCCTCCTCGAGCTCTTCTTGTCCGATCTCGCGCTTGCCCGTCCTTGCGGAAAGGAGCGCCGCCTCGTTGATCAAGTTCGACAGGTCCGCGCCCGTGAAGCCCGGCGTCTGTCCGGCGAGCGCGTCGATGTCGATGATCTTCGCCAGCGGCTTGCCGCGCGTGTGGACCTCGAGGATCTTTGCCCTGCCCTTGCGGTCGGGGCGATCCACCGCGATCTGACGGTCGAAGCGCCCCGGGCGCAGCAGCGCGGGGTCGAGGATGTCGGGCCGGTTGGTGGCCGCGATCATGATGATGTTGTCCTTCGCCTCAAACCCGTCCATCTCGACGAGCAGCTGATTCAAAGTCTGCTCACGCTCGTCGTGACCCCCGCCAAGCCCAGCGCCTCGATGGCGCCCGACGGCATCGATCTCGTCCATGAAGATGATGCACGGGCTGTTCTGCTTGGCCTGCTCGAACAGATCCCTCACACGCGAGGCGCCGACGCCGACGAACATCTCCACAAAGTCCGACCCCGAAATCGAGAAGAACGGCACTCCCGCCTCGCCGGCGACAGCGCGCGCGAGCAACGTCTTGCCGGTACCCGGAGGCCCATACAGCAACACACCCGTCGGGATCCTCGCGCCGAGCGCCTGGAACTTCTTGGGGTTCTCGAGAAATTCCTTGATCTCGTGCAGCTCCTCCACGGCCTCGTCCACGCCCGCGACGTCCCTGAACGTGATCTTCGGCGAGTCGGCCGACATGCGCTTGGCGCGCGACTTGCCGAACGACATCACTTTCGAGCCTCCACCCTGGACCTGGTTCATGAGGAAAATCCAGAACCCAAGGAAGATCACGAACGGCAGGATGTAGGTCAGCAGAGCGAGCAGTGCGCTGCTCTTTTCCGATTCGACGTTGAACTTCACGCCGGGCGTCTTTTCGAGCTGCGCGATCAGCTCTGGAGCCGCCTGGTCGACGAAGCCAATTTCGTACTCTTCTTTGTTCTTGAGCTTGACTTCGAGGGCTTTGCCCTTGTTCTTGAACTCGACCGATTCGACTTCGCTCTTGGGCAGCTCTTGACTGACCAATGTCTGGTAGCTGTGCGAGCGGTGGTTGCTCGAGCCGTTATTGACGAGTTTGACCGCGAGAAACGCCAGCACCACGACGATGAGGATCGGGAACGCAGCGCTCTTGAAGAAACGGCTCATAGCTTGATCCTGAGTGTCTCGGCGCCGTCTGAAGTCGTGGCCACCAGTCCCCTAGCGTACCACGCAGGCCCCATTTTCCGGCCGTTACAGGCCGGCTCTACCTCTCCAACGCCGCGACGAACGGCAGGTTGCGGTAGCGCTCAGCATAGTCGAGCCCGTAACCAACCACGAACCGGTCGGGAATCTCGAAGCCCACATATCGTGTCGGCAGGTCCACCTTGCACCGCTCCGGCTTCGTCAGCAGCGCGCATACCTCGAGCGTGCGCGGGTTGCGCGAGCCCAGGTTGCGCATCAGGTACTGCAAGGTCAACCCCGAATCGACGATGTCCTCGACGATCAGCACGTCGCGATCGGCGATCGCCGCATCGAGGTCCTTGAGAATCCGCACGACTCCCGAGGAGTCGGTCGCCGATCCGTAGGAAGCGACGGCCATGAAATCGACCTCGACCGGGATGTCGATGAAGCGCATCAGGTCACTCAGGAAGAACACCGCGCCCTTCAACACCCCCACCAGCAACAGCGGCCGGCCGGCATAGTCGCGCGAGATCTCCTCGCCCAATTCGCCGACGCGGCGCTGTAGATCCTCGGCGGTGACGAGCACCTCTCCGACTGCGGGGGCAACTGCGAGACGCGCGGGAGTGGCCACGGGGCGCAGTGTAGTCGCTGCTCAGGAGCCCTCGCGCGGTGGGAGCTTGACCATGCTCAGAACCCCGCCCTCGATCACCGCGCCGACTTGGCCGCCCACGTGCAGCTCCGCCCTGCCGCCGCGGCGAGCCAGCGCGAGGATCTCCCCCACGCGGCCACCCGCCTGGGGCACGTAGGTACCCGCGACCGCCTCCGCTAGGCGGATCAACACCAGACGTTGGAGCGCCACTCCCAGCTCTTCCAGACGCGCCACCGCGATGCTCCCCCTTCCGGCCAGCTCGGCGTCCACCAGACCTTCCAACAGCTCGGTCTCCTCGCGCAACAGCTGCGCGGTGCGGAGCACGTTCGCCTCCGCCGCGGGGTGCACCGCGCGCAGCGCCTTCACCAGCCCATTACGCACGCGCGCGCGTGCGTAAACCTCGCTGTCGTTGCTCTCGTCCTCACGCCATGCCAATCCGCGGGCTTCGCAATAGGCAGCCGTCTGCGCGCGCGTCACCGCCAACAACGGACGGACGATCCGACCTTCGCGCGCCTGCATCCCCAACAGAGCCCTGCGTCCCGGTGAGGCGGCGAGCCGGTAGAGGATCGTCTCGACCTGGTCTGACGCGGTGTGCCCAGTCGCGATGAGCGCCTGCGCACCCGCTGACTTTGACCGCACCGGCGCCCCCGTACCCCCCGACTCATGCTGCCTGGACTGGCCGCCCCCCGGCTCACTCCGCCCGTCCAGCTCCGCCGCCATTCGCATCGCCGCCCCATAGCGCAGCTCGCGCGCCCATGCGTGCAGATTCCCCGGCTCGCGCTCGTCTGGCTTCGCCCTCACGACTTCGAGCTCCACCCCCAAGTGCGCACACAACTCCGCGCAATACCGCTCGTCGCCGTCCGCCTCGACACGCAGGAGATAGTTCACGTGTAGCGCCTTCACGCACTCGGCGCCGCGCAGCGCGACCGCGACGTCCAACAGGCAGACGGAGTCCCGCCCGCCTGAGACCATCGCCACGATCTGCCCCTCCCCTGCCAGCAGGCATTCCGCCCGCACCCGCTCGCACAACGCCTCCGATGTCATTGCCGGAGCGTTGCAATGAACAGCTCAGTCGGCTCGGTAAAGCCCTTCAGCACCACCTCGCCGATCCGCTCGAACTCCAGGCTGTCGACCCTGCCAGCCGTGTCGGCGACAGGGCGCGTCACGAGCACCTCCCCCCCCGCCGCGCGCGCAACCACGCGCGCCGCCCGGTTGACCTCGCGGCCGTAGTAGTCGCCGTCGCGGTACAGCGCCGCCCCGCTGTGAATCCCGATCCGCGGCGGCGGCGAGCCCGGCGGCAGCTCCCCGCCCAGTCCGACCGCCCATCCCGTTAAGGCGCCAGCGTCCGCGCCGACGATCATCACCTCGTCCCCCAGCGTCTTGATCACGCGCGCCTCGATCGGCAACGTCCGTTCAACCGTCTCGACGAAGCGCTCGACCGCGCTCACGGCCTTCGTCTCGCCCTGCTCCTCGGTCAGCTTGGTGTACCCCGCCAGGTCGGCGAACGCGATCGCGACCCGCATGCGGCCCTCCTCCGCGGTCTCCTCGTCGTCGAGGTCGGACTCGATGTGGCCGATCACGTCCTGCTCGACGAAGTACCCGAGCATGCGCCCGTGCAGGTAGTTGATGATCGGCATCGCGAACGGCAGCATGTCGCGCGTCATCCCCTCCATCGCCTCCGCCACCTTGACCCCGGGCACGCCGTCGCGCATCAGCGGCTCGTGCAGGTACAGGTGGAACAGCCGCACCTCCGCGTCGGCGATCTGCGCCATCGCCTGCCCGTACACGCGCGCGAGCTGCAGCAGCGCCGGCAGCGGCAGGCCCGCTTTGAACACATCCGCGCCGTAGCGCAGCATCTGCAGGTCCTCCTCGGAGATCTCCTCGGTCGAGAGCGCGCTCAGGCCCAGCGCGCCGATGAGCCGCTCGATCAGCGCCGGCTCCAGACCGATCTCGCGGGCGGTCTCGTCGAGCGTGTAGCGCGCCTCGGTGCTCGGCAGCAGTTCGTCGACGTACCCGAACGCGAGCTTGCCGCTCTGGCTCGCCTCCCTGATCCGCCGCACGCTGTGCCCGCGCTCGCGCAGCCGCGCGACGATCCGCACGTGCGAGGCCGCCGCCGGCGTCCAGCTCCCTTCGTACTGCGGCACGAGCCCCTCCTTCACCCAACGCCTCACGGTCGCCGGCGACACAGCCGCGCGCGCGGCTACCTCCGTGAGGGTGAACCCTTTCGCGGGGGACTCATTGGCGGGGGGCGTTCCCATTCGCGGCAGTCTAGAGTCGCCGCCAGTGGCCCACGCTGAGCCCATCCACCTGCATCCCACCGCCACCCTCGCCGAGCGCGTGCTGCTGCCCGGCGACCCCGGCCGCGCGCTCGCGCTCGCGCAGTCGCTGCTTTCCGAGCCGCTCATGTTCAACCATCACCGCGGCCTGTGGGGATACACCGGCCAGGCCGTCGCCGACGGCGAGCTCCTGACGATCCAGTCCACCGGCATGGGCGGCCCCTCAGCGGCGATCGTCCTTACGGAGCTGATCGCCCTGGGCGCGCGCCGCGCGATTCGCGTCGGCACCTGCGGCGCACTGGCTCGGGATCTCGCCCTCGGAGACTTCGTCGTCGCACGCGAATCGATCTGCGCCGACGGCGCCTCCCGGGCGCTTTGCGCGGAGGCGCGCATAGCGGCAGACGGACCGCTCACCGAGGCCCTCTCCGCCGCCGCGGTATCGGCGGCAGAGTCGGGAGCGTCCGGGCGCCGCGCGCACACCGGCACGGTGGTGAGCGTCGATCTCTTCTATGACCCGGACCCCGCCGGCGGGGCCTCGCGGGGACAGGGCGCTGAAGGGGCGCTGGCAGTCGAGATGGAGGCGGCCACGCTGTTCGCGGTCGGAGCACGCGCGGAAATACCCGTTGCCTGTGTGCTGACGGTGTCCGACACGTTCTCCGCCGAAGGCGCACGGCAACGAATCGACGATCCTGCGCTGCTGGACGGCGCTGAGGCGATGGGTGCTGTCGCGGTAGCGGCCCTGTCGGGCTGACCTACTTGGCTTTGCCGCCCCGGCTCGCCGTCGAACGCGCATCCCGCTTGCGGGCTTGATTCACAGCGGCTTTGGACGTGGGAGCGCGCTTGGATGCAGAGGTGGGCTTGGCGGCGGACGCGGACGTGGACGTAGACGCCGCCTGACCCAGTTTCTTCGTCAAGCTCCCCAACTGCTCCTCGATCGCCGATAGACGCTGGCCGATCTCCGAGCGGTCGACGCCGCTGGGTGACAGCGCGCGGTCCAGACGATGAACGCCATCCTCGATGCCCTCCAGCCGCTGTGACACCGAGCGCAGCCGCCGCGTCAGCCGTTCGATGTCCGCGGCCGAGGGAATGTTCAGCGCACCCATCGCAACCTCCTGCGCCTGCACGGCCTTCTCGCGCGCGTCGAACGCGCGGCCGACCGCCCCAGTCAGCAAGGGGTTCTCGAGCAGGTCGGACAGCGCCTTGCCGAGACGGTCCTCGCCCACACCGGTGAGGCGCTCGCGTAGGTTCTTCACGGCGTTGCTCGCGTCGGACATCTCCGGGAAGGATACGGTGCAGCCATGCCTGAACAGCTGTTCCTCTTCATCCAGCTCGAGTTTCCCTGGGCGCTCGGCCCGTCCGACGGCCGCTATTTGTTGCGAGCGCTACCGGACTCAGAGCCCGAGCGCGTCGTGGTGCTCGGCACGCTCGGCGCCGCCCGCGCCGCGACCGTTCGGCGTGCATCCGCGCGACGGCGGCCCAGAGCGCGGATCGAGGCCACGCCAGAGCCGACCCCGGTGAGCACCGCGCGGGCGACGATTGTCGACCCGATCCCCCTGTCCGCCGAGCGCCAAGCCCACGCTTGGCTCTCGGATCTGGACGTTGAGCGCGAATCGCTCGCAGCCGCGGCCGTGCTCAATCGCGTGCTTTACGCACACCGCATCGCCTCCGCCGACCCCTACGTCCACGAGGTCTCCCCCGGCCAGGCGCTTGTGATCAGGGCCGGATGGGGCGAGGGCGAGCAGGTGGCTGACGGGCGCTGGCTGTACGCGCGCGAGCTTCCCCTGCCAGCGCCACGCAGGCAGCGGCGTGTGGCGGCGTTGCGTCCGATGGAGCGCTTGGCGGAGCTGCTCGGCGCGCGCGGCGCGACCCTGCGCTGCGAGGAGCTCGCTCTGCGCGCGCATTTGGACCTCGACCACGAGCGCTTGGCGCTCGCCGCCATCCAGCTGGATAGCGCCTACGCCGTGGCGATTGGAGAGCTGCGTGTCGAGGACCGCCAGGATCTGGCGATCCGCATCGCCGAGCTCGAGCAGCTGCGCACCGGGGTGGCCCTGCAGGCGCGTGCGGCCATACGGCACTCAAGCGGCACTCAGACCGCGGCCGGCGCGACGGAGGTACGCGACTCCACCCCTGCGACAGGCAGACCCGACACGAGCGCGACGGATCCCTCTGACGCGGCCGCCGAGCCCGAAGAGGAGATTGCCACCGAGCTTGACGAGGAGGTCGTCCGCCATGCACTCAAGCGCCTGGAAGCAGCGCTACGCGCACGCACGGCCACGGGCTTTAGTCTGAAGTGACGACGATGGATCCCACCACTACAGCGATCGGGACGTGGAGCGGCGGGCGCTTCATGCACTTCGGCGAGCCGCTCGAGGAAGAGCGTCTTACGACGTTATTGCGCCCAGGCGACGGCATCGAGACCGTGATCACCGCCGACGCGTATGGCGCCGGCGAGGCCGACCGCCTGCTCGGACGGGCATTGCGCGGGGTGAATCGCGACGGCTATTGCCTCGTCGGCGCGATCGGGCACGACTTCTACGAGGGGGAGCGCGACGGCGCGAAGGGCTTCCCCCGCTTCACCGACCCGCGGCTGCGCGCAGAGAGCGGGTACGCAGACTACATCCGCATGGCCACCGAGCAGAGCCTCGAGCGCCTGGGCGCCGAGCGCTTTGACCTGCTACTGCTCCACAACCCCGATCGCGTGGGCTACTCGAGCTCGGCGGTGTGGGAGGGAATGCGGGCAGTTCGCGACGCCGGGCTCACTAGGCTGTTGGGGGTGGGGCCCGGACCGGCCAATGGCTTCACGCTCGATCTGATCGGCTGCCTGGAGCGCTTTGGCTCACTGATCGACTGGGCGATGATCATCTTGAGCCCGATGGAGCCCTGGCCCGGCGAGCTTGTTCTCGACGCCGCCGTCACTCACGAAGTGAGCCTGATCACGCGGGTCGTCGACTATGGCGGGCTGTTCCACGACGACGTGCTGAGCGGACATGCGTTCGCCGAGCATGACCATCGCAAGTTCCGCCCGGATGGCTGGGTCGAGAGCGGTATCCGGAAGCTCGAGCGGATGCGCCCCTATGCCGAGCGTCACGGCCTGTCGCTGCTTCAGCTGGCATGTCAGTGGAACCTCGCTCAGCCCGCGGTGTGCTGCGTGGCCCCCACGCTGATCCAGGAGCGTAGAACCGGACCCACCCAACCCCGGACGATCGAGGACAAGCGTGCAGAGCTGGCCGCGGTGGCAGGGCTCGAGGGTGTGATCTCGCCGGAGGAGGTGGCGGCGATCAGGGCGATCGGCGAGAACGCCGGCTGCATGGCCCTGAAGGGCGCGAGCCCCGAGCACGAGGGGCCGGAGAGGCCGGATCGATGGGAGCTCGACGAGTGCTCGGCCCAGCTGGCTGGACGCTGGGGCATCGACCCTGAGCGCGACCTGCGCAAACGGGAGCTCTCCACAGTCAACCAATGAGGAACGGAGATCAATGAGCGGATTCCGCGCATTGCACCTGTGGGGGAGCACCAATCCGGACCCAGCCAGATACCTGCGTGGCAAGCCTAGGCGGGCGCTCTTCCCGGCGCTTGGCTCCTACCTACACGCAACGCGCTGGCCAGAGCCTCGAGCTCATCCACCACGTCGCCATTCAAGCGAATAGCGGCCAGGTCATCCAGCGGAGTCGGGCCTTGAGTGATGATGGCGAGCGCTCCACCGGCCTCCGCGGTGATGCGAGGTAGTGCGGCCACCGGGTAGACCTCGAGCGAGGATCCGACACACAACAGCAGATCGGCGCCCGCGCACAACTCTTCGGCGCGCCTGATCGCCCGCTGCGGAAGCATCTCGCCGAAGAGGACGACCTCGGGCTTCAGTGGCAGCGAGCAGTCGCGGCAGCTGGGCACCCCGTCGGAAGCGCCGGCGAGCAGTTCGAGCACCCCCTCCAACCCCACGCGTGTCCCGCAGCCGAGACAGCGACAGGACTCAATCGACCCATGGACCTCGACCAGCTCACGCGTCCCAGCCTTGCGATGGAGCATGTCAATGTTCTGCGTGATCACACAGTCCAGCAGCCCGTAGCGCTCGAGCTCGACGAGCGCGAGGTGGGCGTCGTTGGGCTCGCGGTCGCCCAGGGTCGCGAAGCGTTCCCCGTAGAAGGCCCAGAAGCGCTCGGGCTCATGACGAAATACCTCGATGTGGGCGACCTCCATCGGGTCGACGTTCGCCCACAAGCCAGTGCCCGGGGTGCGGAAGTCTGGAATCCCAGAAGGCACTGAGATCCCGGCGCCCGTGAGCGCAACCACCGAGCCCGCGCCACGCACGAGCTCGGCCAGGCGGATCGTGTCCGAAGGCGGGGTGGCGCGCGGGGGCACCGCCCCGCTACCTGCCCTGGAAGTCCGGCGCGCGTTTGCCGAGGAAGGCCGCGATGCCCTCCATGGCGTCCGCCGAGGCGAACACGGTGGCGAAGGCGCGCTTCTCGGCCTCGATCCCCTCGTCGAGGTCGCCCGCGGCGGAGACGCGCTTGATCTGCTCGAGCGCGATGGGCGCCTGTGCGCCAAGCTTGCGCGCCCAGGCGAGCGCGGTGTCGAGCAGCTCATGATCCTCGACCACGCGGTTGACGAGGCCCATCTCGAACGCCTCCTCAGCGAGGATCGGGTCGCCGACGAGATTCATCTCGAGCGCCTTGTTGGAACCGACCAGGCGTGGCAGGCGCTGGGTGCCGCCGAAGCCGGGGATGATCCCGAGCTTGATCTCGGGCTGGCCAAACAGCGCCGAGCGGGCGGCGATGCGCACGTCGCAAGACATCGCAAGCTCGCAGCCGCCGCCGAAAGCGAGGCCGTTGACCGCGGCGATCGTCGCTACGCCCTCCGAGCCCAGCTCCCGGAACAGCGCGTGTGCTGAATTGATCAGCTCTGCTCCGGAGGACTCGTCCATCGAGGTGAACGCCTTGATATCCGCTCCGGCCGAGTACAGAAAGGGATTGGAGGAAGCAATCACCAAGGCGTGTATGGGTGGGTGGGAATTTTTATCCTTAGCCTTGGCCCAGACCTTGCCGAGATCCTCGATCACCTGGGGGGAGATCGAGTTCATCTGACCGTTCGCCAGCCACGCGATCGCCACCCCATCCTCACGCGTCTCCAACTTGACGACCTCGGCGGGTTGCTCGGCGTCAGCCTGCGGGTAGGCGTAGAAGCCCTGCCCGCTCTTCTGCCCGAGGCGACCCTGAGCAACCAGCCGGCGCAGGATCGTCGGCGGCGTGAAGCGCTCCCCGTAGCGCTCCTTGGCGTTCTCCATGCGCTCGAGGACCGCGTCGAGGCCCTCTGTGTCGGCCTTCATGAACGGCGGCAACAGCCCCCGGCGCGGGTCGAGGCCCGCGCCGGCCATCATCCCGAAGTCGATATCGCGGTGGGTGGCCACGCCCTCCTCGAGCACCAGGCATGCCTCGAGGAATGTCTTCAACGACAGCAGCTCGACCAGCTCCGCGATGTCAGGCTC
>Ga0208696_1000102_pt1 | contig 71113 bp, 67 predicted proteins | sample Sb_taG_9_FD_187711 | JGI IMG/M metagenome (GOLD analysis project Ga0208696, IMG submission 187711) | Peat soil microbial communities from Weissenstadt, Germany - Sb_50d_b_LC metaG (SPAdes) (version 2) | ecosystem: Environmental > Terrestrial > Soil > Wetlands > Peat | place: Germany... | reverse complement strand
CAGATCGATCCCAATCGTTGTAACTTTCATCGCGGACCCTCCTCGCTTCGAATGAATGGTTAATCACCTCATTCTTGGCCCATTGCGAGGCCGTATATAAGCGGGCGGGGGTCCATCCCATCATTCTGGAGGCAGATATTGTCGGAGACGACCGTTTTGAAGGGACGCGATCTTTTATCCCGTTCTTTTTCAAGGGCGGTATGTCGCCGTCGTTGCGACCTACACGCGAAAAATTAGAGATGGCAATAAATGCCGTGCAAACGATTTCGTCAGGGCCACGAATTTCAAATTAGGGCACTACCTTTGAATCGCGTGTGATTGACAGGCAAAACTTTCAGCAGTTATGGTCAACTTCGGCAAGCCAATGTTGTTGCGGGCTTTCTTTGTCAGATTTTTCAACATCATTTAACTGGGATCCGGTTACAAGATGGCGACGACGATCACGAGCGAATGCATCAATTGCGGAGCGTGCGAGCCGGAATGTCCGAACACTGCCATTTACGCGGGCGGCGCGCCCTGGGATCTCGACGGTGCGACCAGCCCTGCGATCGCGCAGGACATCTATTACATCGTGCCGTCGAAGTGCACCGAATGCGTCGGCTTTTTCGACCATGAAGCCTGCGCCACGGTATGTCCGGTAGATTGCTGCATCCCCGACCCGGCCAACGTGGAGAGCGAAGCCGGGCTGCTCGCCCGCGCCCGGCAGTTGCATCCCGACGATACGTTCCCCGACGACCCACCGTCGCGCTTTCGCAAACAGGCGCCCGCGGCAGCCGGCGCAGTCGCGACAGGCGCGACAGGCGCGGAAGCAGTGGCCGAGGCACCCAAGCCCGCGCCCGCTGCCGCGGAATCTGCGGTGGCGCCAGCACCGCCTGCACCAGCACCGGTAGCGGCGGCACCAGCACCCGTAGCGGTCGCACCCAGGCCTGCGCCAACGCCCGCCGAGGCACCCAAGCCCGCGCCGGAGGCTGCTGCGAAACCCGCAGCACCGCCCGCACCTAAACCAGCGCCACCGCCTGCCGCCGCATCCAAGCCCGCGCCGGAGGCTGCAAAACCCGCAGCGGCGCCAGCAGCGGCCGCGCCGGCATCGGCGCCACCGGCTCTCGCGATGATGCGTCTGCCGAAGGATTCCGGCGCGTTGCCCGGACCAATTGGCGAGAAACATTTCCCGGGCGAGCTCGATGCTGATTTCGATGCCGTCCTGGCTTCAGTTAGCGCTTCGCCGGTTCGCATAGCGCCGGCCCCGGTGCAGATCGCGTTTCGGTTTGCCGAGCCGATTCTCGGCGCGATGCCGGTCGGCGTAAAGGCGGATCTCGAAGAGGCAGTGGGCAGCAGCGGAGGATTTTCGACGGTCCGCTCGACGGCACTCAACTTGATTCTGAATCTGATTCTGTACCCGGTAGTCCTGACGGCGTTTGCGGTTGTGGCGCGCGGCGATGCGCTGTTTTCGCAAAGTACCGGCGGATGGATCATGCTCGGCGTATTGATTGCCTCGGCCGAGGCCGCGTGGCGGTTGCGCGAGGGAGTGATTCACGCCAGGCCCGCAAGCGAGCTGACGTATCGTGGATGCTGGTACGGGCTCGCGCTCGCGCCGATCGGCTCCATCCTCGCACGTGCGGGTGGCGCGCGCAGGAGGACAGAGCGCAAGGTTGGGTTCGACGGGTTCGAGGGCACCATGCATGAAGACAAGACCGAGCGCGATCGCCGCTACGGCACCGTTTACACCGTCGCCGAGTATGCCAACGCGTACCTGGTTCGGCTCGAGATGCCGCGCAAGCTGCCGCTGTCATCGCTAAAGCGCTTGTGGGATCTGCCCGACGAGATGCCCGACTACGATTACAACGTCATGCTCGGCGACAACGTGCTTTCGATCAGCGCGAGCGTGCGCGGCGAGACGATCCGCCGATTGTCCTACGTCTCGTCGGCGTTCCCGGCCGATTTCACGACCCGAATCGAGTTCCGCAAGCCGGTGAGCGCGTTCAAGCATCGGATGCGCGACAAGGTGCTCGAGGTCGTCGTTCTCAAGGCGGAGGCGGCCCAGTTTCAGCACGCCGCCTGAAAAATTCCCGCGAGCTTGAACCGGCGTACGAGCTTGGACCGGCGGATTCGGCGCGCCGACAGTACAGTTGAGCTTGGTTGAGATGGCGATCCACATTCGGGACGCCACAGATGGCGACCTGCCCCGTATCATCGAGATCGAGCGGCTCGCCTTCCCCGCCCCTTGGACGATTGCCTCCTTTCAACGCGAACTGACCCTGCCGTTCTCGCGCATCATGGTCGCGCTCCCGGCGCCGAGCCACGAGGATGGGCGCGACGACAACGACAACGGGAAGATTGCCGGCTTTCTCTGCCGATGGCTGATCGCCGACGAATGCCACGTCCTCAATATCGCCGTGCATCCGGAGTCGCGCCGGCTGGGGATCGGCACCATCTTGCTGACCGAAGCGATCGCCGAGGCAAAATCGACCGGCGCGGGAGTGGTTGCGCTGGAAGTTCGCCGTTCAAATCTGGCTGCGAGGCAGCTTTATCGCAAATTTGAGTTCGAAGAACGGCGTTTGAGACGGAATTACTACGGCCCCGGTGAAGACGCGGTCATCATGGAACTGCGGTTCGACTGACCTGATTCGGCGGTTAATTCCGAACATCGTTCTATCCAACCTCGCCGGTTTCACTTTCTTTTTCGGTCTGGGCTTACAAATCAAGTGATTTTGTGTCATAATCCGTTTACACTTCAGGCTGATCGGATCGGTGATTAACCCCGTGGTCGTCAACCATGTCCGAAATTCAGAGCCTGCCATCGAGTGGCATTATCGCGATGAGTTTGCCGTTCAAGAAGGGTGAAAAAGTCGTCTACCCCGCCCATGGGGTGGCCGTCATCGAGGACATCCAGATGCGGGTTATCTCCGGGACGGAGCGGCGTTTTTACATGCTCCGAATCCTCGGCACCGAGAAGATGACCATCATGATCCCGACTGAGAACGTCGAGTCGGTCGGACTTCGGCGCGTTATCGGAAAGGATATGGTGGAAAAAATTTACCGTATCCTGCGCCAGCGCAAGGTCGAAGTTGACACGCAAACCTGGAACCGCCGCTATCGCGAATATACGGAGAAAATCAAGACCGGGTCTCCGCTGGAAATCGCCAAGGTGCTGCGCGATCTGCTGGTGCTCAAGAGCGACAAGGAATTGTCGTTCGGCGAGCGCAAGATGCTCGACACGGCGCGTTCCTTGCTCGTCAAGGAATTGTCGATCGCCAAGGCGCATCCTGAAGAGAAAATCATGGAAGAACTGAAGACGATCTTCGCCAACTAGCCGCCATCAATCCGATTGTGCGAATAAGGCCGGGATTTTCTCCCGGCCTTTTCTCTTGTCGAGGGGGCTAGCGATTTTGTTGAAGACGAAGATTCAGTGTGCGAATCTGCATTGATGTCGCAGCGAACGTTTTTGCTGGGCGTTGCGTTTGTGGCGCTCGCGATTTTTCCCGCTACTCGATGCGCAGCCAACGCCGACGACCTGGCCGTCAGCCAACTTTTCTCGGCCATCCGTGACGGCGACTTCAGCGTGGCGACCGAGCATTTCAGCGCCACGATGAAAGCCGCATTATCCCCAGCCGCGCTGGAGGCGGCATGGAAGCAGACTTACGCCGGCCAAGGTCCGTTGCTCAGCTGGAAAATTCTTGATCGGCAGAACATTTCCGGCGGCGACGAGGTCAGCGTGCAACTCACGTTCCAAAGCTCGACTGCGATTTCGATGCTCGCGGTGGCCTCGCAGACCGGCGAGGTATCGTCGCTATATTTCAAGCTGGCACAATCGAACGCTCCGGTGACCGCGCCCCCATACGCGGAGCAAACAAAGTTTCACTCCGAGGATGTGACGGTAGGCGGGTACAAGTTGCCCGGCACGTTGACGATTCCAAACGGCAAGGGTCCATTTCCAGCCGTAGTCCTGGTGCATGGATCGGGCCCGAACGATCGCAACGAGACGCTTGGACCCAATCATCCTTTTGCCGACATCGCCGATGGACTCAGCTCACAAGGTATCGCGGTACTCCGCTATGACAAACGGACGCTGAGGCACCTGGCGATGGTCGCAACCGTCGAAGATGAGGTTATTGACGACGCAGTCGCAGCGGTCCGGTTGCTGCGCGCGCGCCGCGACGTGACGGGCGATCGAATCTTTGTCATCGGGCACAGCCTCGGCGCTGTGCTGGCGCCGGAGATTGCGAAGAAAGCGTGGCCGGTTGCGGGAATCGTGTTGCTCGCGCCATCAGGGCGGAAGCTGCCGCAGATAATCGCGCAGCAGGAGCGTTATCTGGGGCAAGCGTCATCTCCACAATTGGCCGAGATCGAGCGCGCGGCAGACGAACTTTCGGCGCACAAGATGGCGCCGAGCGCCACATTTCTCGGCGCGCCCGCGTCGTACTACTACGACCTCGACGCACGCGATGAAGTCGCAATCGCGCGCAGTCTCGACGTACCGATCCTGATTCTGCACGGCTCGCGCGACTACCAGGTAATCGACGAGGATATCCGCCATTGGCGAAACGGCCTCAAGGGCGACGCGAAAGTGCAGGTCGATACGTTTCCTTCGCTCAACCATCTGTTCATCGCGGGCGCGGGCAAGCCCGGGCCGGCTGAGTACGATACGCCCGGGCATGTTGACGTCGCGGTGATCGCAACGATCGCGAGCTTCGTCTCAAACGCGTCGGCGCCTCAAACGGCTGTAAATTGACGGCCTCGGCGATCATCGTTGCGGCGGGGAGCGGCGTGCGGCTTGGCTCGGGGATGCCCAAGGCGTTCGTGAAGATAGGCGACCGCACGATGCTCTCGTATTCGCTTGCCGCCGTCGGACAAGTCAACTCGATTGGCGAAATTGTGATAACCGTGCCCGTGGGATTCGAAAGCGCGGCGCGCGCCGAAGCCTCGGCTGCCGGGCTTGGCGTCCCGGTCAAGATTACACCGGGCGGCATCGAGCGTCAGGATTCGGTTCGAATCGCGCTCGGACTGACCAGTTCGGAGAGCGAGCTGGTGATAGTGCATGACGCGGCGCGTCCGCTGGCGACGCCGGCAATTTTCCAGGCGTGCATCGCGGCGGCGGCGCGCGCCGGCGGTGCGATCGCGGCGATACCGGTGGCCGACACTTTGAAGCGCGTCACGGACAGCGCGATCGCGGCGACCGTCTCGCGCACCGGGCTATGGCAAGCGCAAACTCCGCAGGCATTTCGCCGCGCGGTGCTGGTCGCGGCCCATCGACGCGGATTCAGCGAGGGAATCGTCGCGACCGATGACGCCGATCTGGTCGAACGGACGGGCGTTCGCGTCGAAGTGGTCGAAGCCTCGACCGCGAACATCAAGATCACGACGCCATCCGATCTCGCGATCGTCGAGGCAATCGTCGCCGCTCATAAGGCCGGCTGATCTGCCTAGTCGGGCGGGCGCGTCGGATTCGCCGGCTCTGCTGCATTCGCAATCAGGCCTTCGTTGAGCGAGCCGGAGCGAAAGCCCTTCAGATCGATCGCGACGAATCGAAAACCGATCTTTTTGAACTCGCGATCGATGGTTTCGCGAATAGGCCGCTCGAAGATGCGCGCGATCTGGCTTTGCTCGAGCTCCAACCGCGCGACCTCGCCATGGTAGCGCACGCGCGCGACTGCAAAGCCCATCGAATGAAGCAGCTTCTCACCCGCCGCGACTTTCGCAAGCCCCTGGGGTGTTATCTCCATGCCGTACGGAAAGCGCGACGACAGGCACGGCGAGGCGGGACGATCCCAGGTCGGCAACCCCATCGAGCGCGACAGCGCGCGAACATCGGCCTTGGTCATTTCGGCTTCAACCAGCGGATGGCGCACGCGTTTCTCGCTGGCCGCCTGCATCCCGGGGCGATAGTCGTGCAGGTCGTCCAGGTTAAGCCCGTCCACTATCTCCTCGATGCCAAGTTGCGCGGCCTTTGCCTCGCACACCGTAAACAGATTGTGTTTGCACAGGTAGCATCGGTTGAGCGGATTTGCCGCGTAGCCCGGAATCTCGAGTTCGTTGGATTCGACTAGCAGGTGGCGCGCGCCGATCAGGCGCGCCATCGCCAGCGCCGACTCGCGATCCTCGTCGGGCATGGTGGGCGAAGTCGTCGTCAGCGCGAGCACGGAGTCGCCAAGCGCGTCGTGCGCAACTTTCAGCACCAGGGTGGAATCGACGCCGCCGGAAAACGCCACGATAAGGCTGCGCATCGGCGCAAACATCGCGCGCATTTGGTCAAGCTTCGCGTCCTGCGTTTTCAAATTGTGTCCATCGAATCAACCGCCTGCTAGATTCCCGCGGCCTGGAAAAGATCGGTCGTCAGATATCGCTCGCCGGTGTCGCAGAAAACCGCGACCACGATGCTGCCCTTGCCAAGCCGCCTGGCTATCTGGATAGCCGCGTAGCAGCTTGCGCCGGACGAGATGCCGACCAGGATGCCCTCTTCGCGCGCGAGACGGCGCGCGTGCTCGGCCGCATCTTCGTCGCTGACGGCGATTATCTCATCGTAAACTTTGGTGTCGAGATTGCCCGGCACGAAGCCGGCGCCGATTCCTTGAATCTTGTGAAAGCCCGGCTTGCCGCCCGACAACACCGGCGAGTTCTTCGGCTCGACGGCGACGATCAGGATTCTTTTGCCGAGATGCTCACGCAAATAGTGGCCCGCGCCGGTGATCGTTCCGCCCGTCCCGACGCTGGAGATGAACGCGTCGATTCGCGGGAGCTGTTCGAGCAGCTCGGGCCCGGTCGATCGATAGTGGATGTCGGGATTGGCGGCGTTGCTGAATTGCTGCGGCATGAAGTAGCCGGGATTCTCGCGGCACAGTTCCTCGGCCTTCGCGATCGCCCCGTGCATCCCGCGCGTGTCCGGCGTCAGCACCAGCTCCGCGCCGTAAGCAATTAGCAGCGAGCGCCGTTCCTCGCTCATCGTGTCGGGCATCGTAAGGATCAGCTTGTAGCCCTTCACCGCCGCGACCAGCGCCAGACCGATCCCGGTGTTGCCCGAGGTCGGCTCGACGATCGTATCGCCGGGCTTCAGCCGGCCGGATTTCTCGGCCGCCTCGACCATCGCCAGGCAGATTCGGTCTTTGACGCTGCCGCCGGGATTGAAATTCTCGAGCTTTGCCCATACTTGGGCGTCGTCCTTGCCAAGCATGCGATTGAGCCGGACGACGGGCGTGTGGCCGATAAGTTCAAGTGGCGATTGCGCGACGCTGATAGGCATGGAGGCGATTCTAACCGGAAAGTGCGCCCGGTTGCGAATGTCGCCAAGCAGGGTAATCGACACCGCGCGCGCGGGGTGTTCCGCGTCGCTGGTCCGTGACTGCTTAATCCGGAGATCGCCGTATAAACGAGACGCCCTGCCCGGCCGCGATCGCCTGACAGAGTGCTGTCATATCAGGGCGGGATCTATCCGCCCGATCGCACCGCCTATAAGCCCGTGCCGCTGAGACTCACATTGTGCGGGCTTTGCAGGTCGGGGTCCGCCGTGACACTGAGCGTCGCCGTGCGCGCGCCGGCCGCCCGCGGCGCAAACGTCACGATGTAGGTGCAGCTCGCTTCGGCACCGAGCGTGCCGCTACACGTTCCGCCCGTCACCGCAAAGTAGCCCGCGTTCGTCCCGGTGATGCTCTCGCTCAGCGCCACCTCCACCGGCTGCGCATTCTTCACGGTCACCGTACTGCTCTTCTTTGCGCTCAACTTCGCGTTGCCGTAAGCGATGCTGGCGGGCGATACCACCACGTCGGCCAATCCCGTCCCCGACAGCGCCACGTTCTGCACGCCCTTGCCCGCGTTGTCCTTGAGCGTGATCGTTGCGCTGCGCGCGCCGAGCGCACCTGGGGTGAAGCCGATCGCGATCGTGCAGCTCAGGCCTTGCGACAGCCCGGTGGCCGGACAGGTCGAGGTACCCGGCGTGAACTCGGCGGGGTCGGTGGATGACATGCCGATGATGAACAGTGGCGCGTGGCCGATGTTCTTGACCGTCAGGTTCTTTGTGACCGTGTTGGCGACGGGTGCGCTGCCAAGTGCGAGCGAACCAGCCACCGACATTGAGGTGGCCGGCAAGCCGGATGGCGGGTCTGGCGTGTACGTGATCACGCACAGCCCATTTGCGCCAGCACCGCCCACGTCGCCACTGCCGCCGCCGCCAGCGCCGTAAGTGCCGCCGGCGCCACCAGCGACGGTGGAAATTCCTCCGCCACCGCCGCCCCCACTCCCATACGCAGCCGAGTATTCTGTACCTTTTCCGCCGGCGCCCCCAGAGGCAGCGCCGCCAGCGCCACCATGACCCGCATCACCTGAGCCGCCAGTACCAGGTGCGGGAGCAGGCGGACCTATCCCGTTTTCTCCGGCATTGCCTGCCCCGTTGAGGCCAGCCGCTCCCCCACCGCCGCTGGAACCAGTTTGGGGAGTGCTAGTGCCACCTGCGCCGCCTGCGTACTTGGTCGTACCGACACCGCTGGCTGTTGCACCACCGGCACCGCCTGTATTGCCCGACCCCGTTGAGCCGCCAGCGGCACCGCACGAGGAAGTAGCCAAGCTCGTTCCGTTGAAATAACTGCTTCCGCCGGCTTTGGCTGCGCTGCCCCCAGCTCCGATTGTGTAGGGAACACCACTGCCAGAAGTCAGCGTGAGATTGCTGATCTCGCTATAAGCACCACCACCACCCCCTCCGGATGAAGGACCGGTAGCACCACCAGCACCGCCGCCGATGCACTGGATGGTGTTAATGGAGTTGTTCCAGCTGGTCGGAACGGTCCATGTGCCGCTAGCAGTGAGGAAGGTGAGTATTGGCGTCGGCGTGGCGGTTGGAGTAGCCGTCGCAGTTGCGGTCGCGGTCGCAGTGGCCGTCGCCGTCGCAGTCTTGGTCACGGTTGGAGTCGCGGTCAAAGTCGGAGTGGCCGAAAGCGTCGCGGTGGCCGTCTTCGTTGCAGTTGCGGTCGGCGTCGCTGTCAAAGTTGCCGTGGCAGTTGGAGTCGCCGTCAATGTCGCCGTGGCAGTTGCGGTCGGCGTCGCTGTCAAAGTTGCCGTCGCAGTTGGAGTCGCCGTCAATGTCGCCGTGGCAGTTGCGGTCGCCGTCGCAGTCGAGGTGGCCGTCGCTGTTGCTGTCGCCGTCAATGTCGCCGTGGCAGTTGCGGTCGGCGTGGCTGTCAAAGTCGCCGTCGCGGTTGCTGTTGCTGATGCAGTCGGCGTCGCAGTTAAGGTAGCCGTCGCGGTTGCTGTTGCTGATGCGGTTGGCGTCGCGGTCAAGGTAGCCGTCGCGGTGGCGGTTGCTGATACGGTTGGCGTCGCGGTCAAAGTCGCCGTCGCGGTGGCGGTTGCTGATACGGTTGGCGTCGCCGTCAATGTCGCCGTCGCAGTCGCGGTGGCCGTCGCAGTAGCTGTCGCCGTCGCAGTTGGAGTCGCCGTTAATGTCGCCGTCGCAGTCGATGTCACCGTCGGCGTTGCCGTCAAAGTCGCCGTTGCGGTCGCGGTTGCAGTAGCCGTCGCGGTTGCGGTCGGCGTCGGTGTGGCAGCCGCCGGCTGGATCGCAATGTACGCAGGCGCCTCCAGTCCTGTCTGTGGACCGCTTATGGTGCTGACCGGCGCGACGTCGCCGTTGCTCCCGGCCGCATAGACATACACGCTGGCAGTGTACTCGTCCGCCACATAGATGCTGCCTCTCGAATCCACCGCAATGCCGTATGGCCACAGCAGCTCGTCGTTGTTCCCATAGCTGGGGAGTTGGGCGCTGGGTGCGACGTCGCCGTTGCTCCCGGCCGGATAGACAAGCACGCCGCCGTAGAAAAACGCCGTCACATAGATGTTGCCGGCGGAATCCAGCGCGATGTCGTATGGGTACGTCAGCTCGTCGTTGCTCCCGTTGCCGGGGATGGTAGCGATTGGGGCAGCGTCGCCGGTGCTCCCGGCCCGGTAGACAAGCACGCCGTTTGCGTCCGCCACATAGATGCTGCCGCGGGAATCCAGCGCGATGCCCATTGGGTAGCTCATGCCGGCGTCGGGCCCGCTGATGGTTGCGCTGGGGGCGGCGTCGATAACTCCGGTACTGCTTCCCAGCGGCGGATAGACAAACACGCTGGCGGTGCCATCGGATAATCCGTCGCCGGCGTCAGTCACATAGATGTTGCCGATTGAATCCAGCACCACGCCGAGTGGCGTCCACAGACCAGTGTTGCTCCCGCTGATGGTGGCGATTGGGGCGGCGTCACCGGCGCTCCCGGCCGGATAGACCACCACGCTGGCGGGGCTGTCATTCACCACATAGATGTTGCCGATGGAATCCAGCGCGACGCCTTGTGGCGAGCTGAGCCCGGTGATAGTGGCGCTTGGGGCGACGTCGCCGTTGCTCGCGGCGGGATAAGCCGTCACGGCGGCGGTCATCCCGTCCGTAACGAAGAGTGTCGCGCCGGCCGGCGTCGGCGTCGGCGTGGCGCTATAGGCACGGCCTGAAAAACGATGGAAGCCGACAATTGCCACCGCGGCCGCACAAAAGATCGCGATCACGCCGATCCGCGCTTTTCCCGAATACCTGTTAATTTGCTTCGCCCCCCATTCTGACTATAAAAGAGCCGCCAGCTCGACTTAAATTGCTAATGCTCCCGGCGCTTGAAATTAAGCATGCTTATATCCGTTTTGATAGAGTTACGCAAGCCGCATTTACGTAACTAATTGATCTCTTACCCTTGCCGGTCTATTCTGTTGGCGGCCTTGACGGTCGCTACCGATGGACCCGGAGGACGCCCTGATGGTAGCGTTCATCACCCAGCTCATGCCGTCGGCCACATTCAACTTCCGCGAGCAGCTTAAGCACAGCATCTATTCGGCCATCGTCGATTGAGGTGTAGGCCATGGACACGTACCTCGAGCTCGATACCCACCTGCCCGACCATTACCTGACCCTCAAGGAGAACATCCATCGGTTCGCGCGCGAGGTGATGCGCCCGACCGCGGCCGCTCTCGACCGGCTCGCCGATCCGAGCGCGGTAATCGCCCCGGGCTCGCCGCTGTGGGACTTCCTCAAGCAGGCATATCGGCTCGGGTACAATAAGGCCGGGTTTCCCACTCAGTTCGGCGGACTCGGACTGAGTGGCCTTGGGCAGCATATCTACCTCGAGGAACTTGGATGGGGCAGCGCCGACCTCGCCCTGACACTTGGTCTTGCAGGGGCACCGTTCGGCGCGCTTGCGGGCACCGGCAATCGCGAACTGATCGAAAAGTATGTCGTCCCGTTCATTCAGGATCGCGAGGCGAATTACATCGGATGCTGGCCGGTGACCGAGCCGCAACATGGATCGGACTGGGTGACCGCGACGTGGGACAGCGGGCACGACGACCTCGCGGGTCACGCGATCGCGCGGCGCGACGGCGATTCTTACGTGATCAGCGGGCAAAAGTCGGCTTGGGTTTCCAACGGAACGATCGCGACTCATGGCCTGGTGATTCTGATCGCCGACCCCTCACGCGGGGCCGTGCTCGGCCGCGGCGTTGCTTTCGTGCCGTTCGACTTGCCCGGCGTGTCGAAGGGCAAGCCGCTCAACAAGCTCGGCCAGCGCGCGCTCAACCAGGGCGAGATTTTTTTCGATGAGGTCAGGATTCCGAGCAGCTACATGCTGATCGCGCCCGACAAGCCCGCGGCTGCGGCGGCCGAGGGCAGGGGTGGCGGTCCGAACGCGATGATGGGTGCGGTCTTCACCGGAGTGGCTCGTGCGGCCTTCGAGATCGCACTCGATTACTCCAGGGATCGCATCCAGGGCGGCAAGCCTATCTGCGAGCATCAACTCGTGCAAAAGCAACTGTTCGAAATGTTTACCAAGGTCGAGGCATGCCGCCTGCTCTCGCGCGCGGCAATAACCTACAACACCGACGCGCCCGTACCCGCGATGGAATACTCGATAGGCTCGAAGACCTTCTGCACCCAGGCGGCATTCGAGGTCGCCAGCGATGCGCTTCAAATCCTGGGCGGCAACGGCCTCAGCAAAGAGTATCCGATCGAAAAAATCTTCCGTGACGCGCGCGCCGCGCTGATCGAGGACGGCACCAACGACGTGCTAAGCCTGGCCGGGGCAAAGCTGATGCTCGCGCGCCACTCCTAACCGCGCCCGTGGGCACCGGTAGCCAGTGTTAATGCCCCGCTCCGTTGTCGCGCGCGGCCCAGTGAGGGTTCTGCGACGACACCACGAAATCGCGTTCACAAATTAAATGTGAAACCCACCGTGGGTTTCACACATCCTTGGGCAGGGGTGACCCCTGCACCCGATACTAGGATAAAGATGCGGGCTCCGCCCTGTTAGAACTTTTTTGTGTCAGCCTGAGCGCAGCGACTCTTACCTCGCCCAAGTCAGGATGTTGCGTTCCGCGCGACTTGTTACCCGCCTCGCCCGCTTAGTTGCGGGAGAGGCCGCGCCTCCGGCGCGGGTGGGGGTGAAGCTTTTACGGGAGAGGAGGCCGACCGCGTGGCGGTCGGTAGGTGAGGGTTCTGCGGCGCATCACACAAGTCCGCCTGCTCACCTTTTTGTGTCACGCTTTGCGCGTTAATTTCCTCGCCCTGTTAGGGCGAGGATGAAGGTGAGGGTCCTTATACAGCGCACGATTCTTATCGCGCGCGATTCACGATTCTGCATCCCCTCCTTCTGATTCCCTCGCCCGCTATCGGGAGAGGGTTTAGGGTGAGGGACCACTGTGCGGCGCGATTGCCTGATGCGCCGCACCTCAGGTGCCACACCCGATGGCGCCGATCCGCCAACCGCACCTGATGGCCGACCATCACGGAAGCCAAATATCGTTCCCCAGTTGAGGCACACGCCGCATGATTCGCCGGTATCGCGCGCCTTCGGCGCAGGTGAGGGTGAAGTTTTCAAAGGAGAGGCTGTCGGTCGCCGACGCGGCTGCGCCAGCGCCTGACCGACGCAGGGCTCAAAAGGCGGCTATGGGCCTATTCTATCCTTGGAAACCTGACCCCGCACACTACGTCGCCGATACACCGGGTCCTCGATCGTGATTGGTCAATCTCCGTCAGCCGAGCTACCACAATTGCATACGTGCACAGCAGGGGTAGCGCACTCGGTCTCCAAGCCCGCAAGTTCGCCTGCGCTCAAGTCCGCGCCTTCAAGCTGCTGCTCGACAATGGTCTGACTTCCGATCCAGTGCGAGAGCCAACCGTCAAGCTCAGGCGCGGGTACGACGGATCCAGGGACGGAGCTAGGGGCGACGATCCCAGAAGAGACAACCTCAATCACCCCTGTCTTAACGGCGGATGACCCAGGGAGGAGATTATTTATTACCGATAAGGTCAGCGATCCATTCTGACTCACAACGCAGCTGCAACACGACAACATGTTCTGATTGGCATCGAACACGTAAATGTTTGCGTCAAGAGAGCTGTTTGAGGTTCCAGGATTGACTATCCTCAGGGTGTTGTCTGAGACCGCCCCGGGAAAGCCCTGTAGGTTGTAGTAGCCGACGGAGAACACCGAGTTCGCCACTAATGCCCAAGACGAAGTCGCGCCGAGCGATACGATTAAACCCACGGCTAGCGAAAGACCGAGGAACCGTGAGCTTTTCATATTTCTCTCCTCTCTTTTCTTCCCGTTATGCGGCTACGGGCCTATTCGATCCTTGAAAACCTGACGCAGCACACTACGTCGCCGGTACACAGGGTCCTCTATCGTGATTGGTCAACCCGCCTCACCACACCTGCATGCGTGCACAGCAGGGCTACTGCACTCGTCCTCCAAGAGCCCAAGTTCAGTCGCGCTCAACACACCTGCATGCGTGCACAGCAGGGCTACTGCACTCGTCCTCCAAGAGCCCGAGTTCAGTTGCGCTCAAGTCCGCGCCTTCAAGCTGCTGCTCAGCAAGGGTCGTACTTCCGACCCAGTGTGAGAGCCAACCGTCAAGCTCAGGCGCGGGTGTGACGCTTGTAGCGACGCAGGTAGTAGCTGAAGAGATAACCTCAATCACCCCTGCTTTAACGGCGCTTGACGCCGGGAGGAGACTATTTATTACCGAGAAGGTCAGCGACCCATTCTGACTCAGACTGCAGCTGCAACACGACAGCATGTTCTGATTGGCATCGAAGACGTAAATGTTTGCGCAAAGATTGCTGGCCGAGGTTCCAGGATTGACTATCCTCAGGGTGTTATCTGAGGTCCCCCCAGGAAGGCCCTGCAGGTTGTAGTAGCCGACGGAGAACACCGACTCCGCCCCTGTTGCCCAAGACGAAGACGCGCCGAACGATACCAGTAGCCCCACCACTAGCGAAAGACAAAGGAACCGCGAAGTTTTCATATTTCTCTCCTCTCTTTTCTTCCCGTTATGTAGACTTACATTCCTCACATCGACAGGCTATCTAGCACAGGTTACATGTCATTTCCAAATGGGATTGCCCAGCCGCCTCTTTGCCTCATAAAGCTCCTATTCTCCCGAATATTCTGTTTATTAGCGCTGCGGATGTCCATTCCGCAGCGCGCTAAATTCCTTTACAAGCACAAAGGCTTACAACGGACAGGGCGGCGAGGAAATTAACCCGCAAAGCATACCGCAAAAGACACAAGGCGCGCGCATCGAACCAGAACCATCAACAACCTCTCTTCCCCTTAACCTGTTCTAACAGGGCGAAGCTCCCATCCCGCGGCGGTGGCCGCGCGCGACAACGGAGCGCGGCCCTAATAGTGAGTGCAGGGCTCAGCCCTGCCACGGGTCATCCTTGCCATCGCGTAGTCGCGAAAAGATGCGCTGCGCAGTTTTTCGCGTCTTCTCGATGCGGGTGCAGGGGCCGCAGCCCCTGGCCGTGGCGACGGCAGCGCAGTATTAAGCCGTTAGCAGTGGCGGCGCCAGCCAACGGCGGGCGGCCTTAACGGTGGTGCAGGGCTGAGCCCTGCCGGAACCCGGGCGGGTTTCGCATTCAATTAACATGATACGCTTTGCTCGATGACACCGGAGAAAAAGGTCAGCCGTTCCATTCGGCGCGTGATGGTCATTTTTCCGGGCGCGCTCGGCGATCTCATCTGCTTACTACCGGCGCTTGGGGCGATCTCGCAGCGCCATCGCGGCGCTTCGGTCGAGCTGATGGCGCGTTTGGAACTGGCCCGGCTCGCAGCCGGAAGGACCGTCGTCGCGCGCGCGCATTCGATCGACGCTCGCGAGGTCGGCGAATTATTCACCGAAGCGGACGCACAATCCGATCAAACGCCGGTCAATTCAGACGCGCGCCGATTCTTCGCGGACTTCGATCGCATCTACTCGTTCTTCGCCTCCGACGACTTGCGTTTTCGTACGCGATTGGCGGCGGCCACCGATGGGCACGTATCGTTTCATCCGTTCCGCCCCGGCGGCGGCCACGTATCAGCGGCCTACTTGCGGGCAACTGAAATTGAAATTGACGAGACTGCTCTGCCGGTCGATTCGCGGCTTGAGCCGACCCCCGATGACCTCGCGGCAGCCGCGCGTGCGATTGTGCAATCGAAATGCGCCAGCTCGAATCCGATTGTGATTTTTCCCGGCAGCGGAAGTCCCGGCAAGAACTGGCCGGCTGAAAAGTTCGCGGCGCTTGCGTCGAAACTGTCGTTATCGAATCGCGCAAGCGCCGCGGCCCCTGAAAAACGCATCACGTGGCCGAGCGTTCCGGCTCATGCATTATGTGTCGCGGCCCCTGAGAAAAGCGTCATGGTCATTCTGGGCCCCGCGGAAATATCGCTGGAACCGATCTTTCGCGAGTCCGGCGCTGCGGTCCTGAAGCACTTGGATTTGCCGACGGTCGCGGCGATCGCGCGCGTCGCGTCGGCCTTCGTCGGTAACGACTCGGGCGTGTCGCATCTGGCGGCCGCGGCCGGCGCGTCCGGTGTGGTGATCTTCGGGCCGACCGATCCCGCGCGATGGCGTCCGATGGCGCCGGACGCGCGCGGACAAATCGGCATTCTCAGGCGCAACCCCATCGATTCCATCGAGGCCGATGAAGTCGCCGCGTTGATTATCAAAATTTGTGGCCGAGCGTCAAAAATAATACACTGAAAAGGGCATGGATCGTCGAACCACAAACGCAGCTCGCGCGAGGGAGTGAAAGAGGGGCTATGAGCTTCTTCAAGACGACGATGCTGCTGGGTCTGATGACGGCGCTGCTGATGGTAATCGGCGGGCTGCTCGGAGGTTCGCGCGGCGTTGCGATCTTTTTCGTCATCGCCGCGGTGATGAACTTCTTCAGCTACTGGTTCTCCGACAAGATCGTGCTGCGCGCCTACGGAGCGCGGGAACTCGACGCCGGTTCGGCGCCGGAACTTTACTCGATCGTCAACGAGCTGGCGCATTCGGCGGGAATCCCGATGCCGCGGCTGTACCTTATCGATTCCGACACGCCCAACGCTTTTGCGACCGGCCGCAACGTCCACCATGCCGCCGTCGCCGTGACGCGCGGAATCATGCGAATCTGCACGCGCGAGGAGTTGAAGGGCGTCATCGGGCATGAACTCTCGCACGTGACCAATCACGACATCTTGACCAGCTCGATCGCGGCCACGATGGCCGGCGCGGTGATGATGATCGGCTCGATGGTTCGATGGGGTGCGATCTTCGGACTCGGCAGTCGCGACGACGAGGAAGGCGGCCTGGCGGGGCTGCTGGTCGCGGGCATTCTCGCGCCGATCGCGGCGACCCTCATTCAACTCGCGATTTCGCGCACGCGCGAGTACCAGGCCGATGCGAGCGGGGCCACGCTCACTCATAATCCCTTGTACCTGGCCAGCGCGCTGCGCAAGCTCGAGGCCGCCAACGAACGGATGCCGATGGACGCCAGCCCCGCGACGGCCCATCTGTTCATAGTCAATCCGCTGAGCGCGGCGGGAATTTCGCGGCTGTTCTCGACGCATCCGCCGATCGAGGAGCGAATCCACCGCCTCGAGCAGATGTCCGCCGGACAGATTGGACAAGGGTGAGGGCGCCGTCGATGGAAGAATCGGAAGAAAAAGGCCGCGGATTCAAAGTTCAGGATCGCCGACGTTTCTCCGCCGAAGGCGAGGCCAAGGCAGGCGACGACGCGCCATCTGAGAGCAGCGAAGCGTTGGAAATAAAACCGAAACCCGACGCGCCGCGGCCAGAGTCGATCTCCAAGCCGCAAGCCGCACCCTCACAGCACGCGGCGAGCCACCATTCGAGCCAGGCGCCGCTCGAGCTCACCTTCGCGGCGTTTCTATGGAGCCTGTCAGAGCAGGCCCTGGCGGCGCTGGGCGAAATACCCGACCCGGCGAGCGGTCAGGTGACGCACGACCTGATTTTGGCGCAGCAGATGATCGATATCATCATAATGTTGCGCGACAAGACGCGGGGGAACCTCGATCCCCACGAACAAGCCTTGCTCAAAGAGATTCTTTCCAGTCTCCAAATGAAGTACGTTGAATTAGCGAGACCGCCGAGCCGTTGAGCGACCGTCTTCGCTTAATCACACATGACGCATAAGTATTTCCGGCCCATCGTCTTTCCTGGCGTCGCGATTTTTACCGCGACATTAACTTTGATTGCCTCTGGCATCGTGGCGCGCGCGGCGCAGTCCGCGCCGCCCACGCGCTTCTGGACCGAGCTTGCCGACCCCGCTCACGTCGCACCGGCTCAGTCGATGCCGGACTTCGTGGAGCTCGCGGCGAAGCTCAGCCCCGCCGTCGTGAACATCTCGACCGACGAAACCGACGAGCCCGCAGAAGGCGGCGAGCAGTCGCCCGAAGAGTCTCCGCATGGTTTTCTCGCGCCACCGCAGGCGCATCCTTTCGAGGAGTTCGGCAATTCGCCGCACTCCAAGGCGCTTGGCTCCGGCTTCATCATCACCAAGGACGGCTACATCCTGACCAACGAGCACGTCGTCGAGAGTCCGGGCACGGTCACCGTGACCACACAGGACGGCCACAATTATGTCGCTAAGATTGTCGGGCATGACGAGAAGAGCGACATCGCGCTGCTGAAGATCGATGCGAAGCGCGACCTGGCGGTTGCGCCGCTGGGAAACTCGGACGAGTTGAAGGTGGGCGAATGGGTGATGGCGATCGGCAATCCGTTCGGCTTCGATCATTCGGTGACGGCCGGAATCGTCAGCGCCAAGGGACGCTTCATCCCAGGCAACTACCAGGATTTCATCCAGACCGACGCGTCGATAAATCCCGGCAACTCGGGCGGTCCGCTGATCGATCTGCGCGGCGACGTAGTCGGCGTCAATTGCGCGATCTACACGCACACCGGAACCAGCATGGGAATCGGCTTTGCGGTTCCCATCGAACTGGTCAAGGAAGAACTGCCGCAGCTCAAGAGCTCGGGCAAAGTCGTGCGTGGATGGCTCGGCGTGTACATCCAGAAGGTGACGCCTGAGATGGCCGAGTCGCTGGGGCTGGCGGATTCACGCGGGGCGCTGGTTAACAAGGTGCTCGACGGCGGACCAGCCAAGGCGGCCGGCGTCAAGCGCGGCGACGTAATCGTCGCGTTCGACAATCAACCGATTAGCGACTCGCGCGAATTGCCGCTGCTGATCGGCCGCACCGACCTGGGTCACAAAGGGATGCTCAAGGTGATTCGCGACAAGCAGACGATCGATCTGCCGGTCACGATTACGCAGTCGCACGAGCCCGAAATCGTGGCGGCTGAAAAAACGGAAAGGCCCGACCTCGGCGCCGTCTCGCCCTTCGGACTCCACGTCAAGGACCTGAGTCCCGATCTCGCCAAAGAACTCGGGCTCGACACGCCCGGCGGCGTCGTGATTTCGTCAGTCCAGCCCGGCAGCCGCGCCGATGAGGCGGGACTTCGCGCTCGCGACGTGATCCTCGAAGTCAATCGCGCGGCCGTCAAGAACGTCGACTCATACCAAAATGCGCTGAAGACAAGCGGCAAGGGCAAAATAGTCCTGCTGCTCGTCAGGCGCGGCGACGCCACGATCTACGTGACCGTAAAACCGGAGGCCTGAGCCGGGGACGCCTGCCCGATGTCCCCGAAACGAATCCTGAAATTCGCGCTCATCGGCGTGGGCGCGCTCATCTTGTTCGCCATCCCGCCGACCCTGTGGCTGTTCTTCAGCTACTACAATCAGCTCGAGAGTGAAGTCGTCGCGCGGTTCTCGGGCAAGCGATGGGACATCCCGTCGCGCATTTATTCCGACTCGGTGCTGATTTACCCCGGCCAGGATCTGAAGGACCTCGGTTTCTTCGAGCGTCTCGCGCGCCTGAATTACCATCCCGTCGATCGGGGCCACGTCGCCTCTCGCGGCGAGTACAGCTTCGATCGCAAGCGCGGCAAGCTCGACATCTTTCTGCATAGCTTCGCCTATCCGTACGGCAACTTCGGCGGCGAATTCGTCGAGCTGACTCTTAACGGAGATACGATCGAGTCGATGGGGGATCCCGTGATCCATAAACCGATCTTCTCGATCGAGCTGGAACCCGAACTCATCAGCGGCATCTTCGAAGGCGAATGGGAGCAGCGCCGGCTGGTGCGCCTGAGCCAGATTCCGCCGACGCTGATCAACGCGATCCTGGCCGCCGAAGACCATCGCTTTTACGAGCATCACGGCGTTGACCTGGTCCGCACCATCAAGGCCGCGTATATCGATTTTACCTCGGGGCACGTGCGCCAGGGCGGCTCGACGCTCACCCAGCAGCTGATGAAAAACTTTTTCCTGACCCGCGAGCGAAGCTACCGGCGCAAGATCAAGGAAGCGATGATGGCGTACATCGCGGAGCGCCGCTACTCCAAGGATGAAATCCTGGAGAACTATATTAACGATATCTACCTGGGCCAGCGCGGCCAGGAAGGCATATACGGCGTCTGGGAAGCGTCTGAGTACTACTTCTCCAAGGAGCCGCGCGATCTGACTATTGGCGAAATGGCTACAATTGCGGGCTTGATCAGTTCGCCCAACCGGCTCAATCCGCTGCACCATTCGGACGCCGCGCGGCCGCGACGCGACGAGGTCCTGGCCGCGATGCTCCAGGATGGGTACATCGGCAAAACCGCTTACGATTCGGCGGTCAGCGAGCCGCTGCATCCGCGGGAAGTTTATGCCGAGGGCAACGACGCGCCCTACTTCGTCGATTTCGTCAAGAAGGAACTGGCCGAGCGTTATCCGCCCCAGGTGCTGAGCGGCGAGGGTTTGCGAATCTTCACCTCGCTCGACGTGCACATGGAAAAGCTCGCCGAGAATGCGATCGCACACAATCTCAGCGATTTGGAAGCCAAGCATCCCAAGCTTGCCCGCCGCGAGACCAAGGAGCGCCTCGAGTCGTGCCTGGTCGCTCTCGAGCCGCAGAGCGGAAGGATTCGTGCGATGGCCGGCGGACGCGACTACCGCTCGAGCCAGTTCAATCGCGTTACTCAGTCCAAACGTCAGCCCGGTTCGGTCTTCAAGCCGGTGACCTACCTGGCGGCCTTCGACGAGACCCTGTCGGGAGGAGCGGAGAAATTCCTGCCGACTACCTTTATCGAGGACGCGCCGTTCACCTGGCAGTACGGCGACATGAGTTGGACGCCGAATAACTATCGCGACCGCTTCTTTGGCCACGTCACGCTCGAGTTCGCGCTCGGCGAGTCGCTCAACTCCGCGACCGCGCGGCTGGCCAACAGCGTCGGACTGGATCGAATCCGCGCGATGGCGTCGAAGCTCGGCTTCGGCGACTTGCCGCCCTACCCGTCGATCGTGCTCGGCGGAATCGAAGTCTCGCCGATGCAGGTCGCGCGCGCGTACGCCGTAATCGCCAACGACGGAATGGAAATCCAGCCCTACGCCGTTACCGCCGTGGTCGATGAGAACAACAAGGTGATCGAGGGTCACGAACTCGCCGCCGAACAGGTAATCTCGCCCCAGCTCGCGTACATGATGCAGTTCATGCTCGAAAACGTGATCAATCACGGTACTGGCGCGGGCGCGCGCTCGATGGGTTTCACGCGGCCGGCAGCGGGCAAGACCGGCACCACCAACGACGCCAAGGACGCATGGTTCGCGGGCTTTACGCCGAACCTGCTGACAGTGGTCTGGACGGGTTTCGATCAAAAGGAAGAGCTGGGGCTGACCGGCGCGCAAGCTTCGCTGCCGGCGTGGACCGCATTTATGAAAGCGGCGACCGCATCGCGCCCGCCGCTCGATTTCACCGCTCCGCCGGGAATCGTCGAGGTGAAAGTCGATCCGACTACCGGCTACCTGGCGACGCCCTATTGCCCGGTGACGATGATGGGCGTGTATCCGGAAGGGATGGCGCCAACTCAGGACTGCCCGTATCATACTTCGGCGACGTCGTTGACGGTGGCGGACCACAAGATACCCGAGGCGCCGATTCCCGTAGCTGATCCTAATGACTAGTTCGCTCCGCCCATTCGCTTTCGCAATATTTCTGTCGATGCTGCCGATTTCCGCGACCGCATCACAGCGCGAACTAACACTCCTGGCAGGGCTCGAAGAAGAATCGATTCCGGCGCAGGATCTCGCGTCGCCTAGTCCCGCCGCGGCGCCATCTCCCGCCGCGTCACCGTCTCCCGGCGCGGCGCCATCTCCCGCCGCCGAAACAAGTCCAAATTCCGGCGAATGGGTCGCGGTGCCGGCTGGGCAGCCCACGACCGCCGAAAGCCAGGCGCCGATGGCCAATTCATCGCCCGCTTCACAGCCTTCCGCAGCAGCGCCGGCCGATATCGCGCCTGCGATCGACGTGGGCGCGATCGCGACGACGCCCCAAATCAGCGACTCGTCGCTGGCGCCGCTGATCGATACGGCGCCAACTCCCGCTCGCGCCGCATCTTTGCGAATCACCGAGCAGCAGCGCGTCGAGCTCGACCGTGGCCACACTGACGACGCGATTCGCGAACTGGCGCACGCGATTTCGATCGACCCGAGCAACTCGTACGCGTACTTCTACCTGGGCCGCGCCTACGTCGCGCGCAAGGACTACGCGCAGGCGCAGACGTTCTTCAAGCGCGCGGAAATCGGGCTCGCCTCGAATTCCGCGTGGCTCGGCGAAATCTACGCGTTCGAAGGGCTCAGTCTCGAGCAGTCGGGAAAATCCGCCGAGGCCGCCGCCGCCTATCAGAAGGCGCTAGCCGCAAGTCCGGGCAACCTGACTGCGCGCGTCGGCGTCACGCGCGTGTCCGGGTCCGTGCCGGCCGATGCCAACCCGGCGCCGCCCCCGGATCTCGATCAACCAGCGCCCGCGGAGCCCGATGTTGAGCCGGCCCCCAACGAAGCGCCGGCTCCGCCGCCGCCCGCATCGGCGCCTGCCCCGGAAGACTGAACGCGCGGGCCAACTTAGTTAGCAGGGGTTGGTAAGGTAATAGCCCGCGCGTCCGTTTTCTTGTGTCATCCTGTTTTTGTGTCATCATCCTGAGCAAACTCGCGATGCTGATACTCGGAATTGAAACTTCGTGCGACGACGCTGCCGCCGCGGTGCTCGAAACCACCGCACCGGGCATCGCCGACATTCGCTCGAGCACGGTAGCCAATCAGGACGACATCCATCGCGCCTACGGGGGCATCGTTCCCGAACTCGCGTCGCGCAGTCACGTCGTCACGATTGGGCCCGTCATCGCGCGCGCGCTGGACGGGGCAGGATGCCGGCTCGTGGACATCGAGGGAATCGCAGTCACGCGCGGGCCGGGATTGGTCGGCTCGTTGCTGGTCGGCTTGATGTTCGCCAAGGGGCTGGCGCAGGCGAGCGGCGTTGCGATGGTCGGCGTGAATCATATCGAGGGCCATCTGCTGGCCCCTCTGCTCGAAAATCGTATCGCGATGCCGTACCTGGCGCTGGTCGTGTCGGGCGGTCACACTGCGCTGTTCGCGGTCGAGGATTTCGGGCGTTACCGCCGAATCGGACGCACTCGCGACGACGCGGCCGGCGAGGCGTTCGACAAAGTCGGCAAGCTGATGGGACTGGGCTATCCGGGCGGCCGCGCAATCGACGAGTTGTCGCGCCGCGGCAATCGAAAGCGAGTGCGAATCCCGCGCGCGCACGTCAGAGGCGCGCCGATGGATTTCAGTTTCAGCGGCGTGAAGACGGCGGTCGCAACTATTCTGGCCAGCGAGGATGGCCGCGCCGAGCGGCCCGAGGATCTCGCGGCGAGTTTTCAGGAAGCGGTTGTCGATATGCTGGTGAAGCCGGCCATCGCCGCCGCACGCGAGCTGGGCGCGGATACGATCGCACTGACCGGCGGCGTCGCGGCAAATTCGAGATTGCGCGACAGGCTGGCCGAGGCGGCGGCCGCAGATGGCCGCCGGCTGGTCGCGCCCGCGCTCAAATATTGCACCGACAACGCGGCGATGATCGCGCTCGCGGGCAGCTACCGTCTGCTCCGCGGCGAGCGCGACGCGCTCAGCATCGACGCGGAAGCTAATCTCGCGCTGTGAATCCGGAGCAGATGACGATTGCACGAAAATCACACGCGCGCCGCAAACTCAAACGCGCCGGCAGCGCCGGCGGCGCAATTGAAACGCCGTCGCGTCCCGCACCGGCACTGGCGAGAGCAGGTGTGCGGCCGGCCAAATCGCGCGGCCAGAATTTCCTGACCAGCGGCGCCGTCGCCGATCGAATCGTCGCGGCCGCGGAGTTGTCCAAAACCGACCCGGTAGTCGAGATAGGTCCCGGGTTGGGCATCCTGACCGAGAAAATCGCGGCGCGGCCGCTGCGCTCGCTGACGCTGGTGGAACTCGACCCGCGCCTCGCTGCCCGGCTCCAGGAGCGCTTCGCAGACCGCGGCGGCGCGAACGTTCGCGTCATCAACGCCGACTTTCTTGCGCTCGATTTCGCGGCACTCATCACCGAGCCACCGGTCAAGGTAATCGGCAATCTTCCGTTCAATGTCGCGGCGGCCATCCTGCGCCGGCTCAGCGACAACGCGCGCATGATTTCGAGAATGGTCCTGATGTTTCAGCGCGAAGTCGCCGCGCGGATTCGCGCGATCCCCGGCGACGAGGCGTATGGCGCGCTCAGCGTATTCAACGCGCTGTACTGGAAGATCGATCTGCATTTCACCGTCGCCGCCGGCAGTTTCCATCCGCGTCCCAAAATCGACGCGGAAGTTCTCGCTTTCACGCCCCGGGCGCCGCAAATGTTTGCGGCCGGAGACGAAAGCGACGTGCTTGAAACCGTGCGCGCCTCGTTCTCCGCGCCGCGCAAGACGATTCGCAATGCGCTCAGCCATTGCCTTGGAATCGACAGCACGCGGATCGCGCGCGCGCTCGCATGGGCGGCTATCGATCCGGCCACGCGCGCCGAGAAGCTCGGCGTACCCGACTTTCTAAGACTCGCGCACGCGCTACGGATCGAACTGGCCGGCAGGATCGTCGCCCGCGATGCCTGAACTACCGGAAGTCGAGTCATTGCGCCGGATACTCGTTCGCACCGCCGTGGGCAGAACGATCGTGAGCGTTCGAATCGGCGAGAAACGGCTGCGCCGCGGCGTCACGGTGGATTTTGCCGCGGCGATCGCCGGGCGGCGAATTGTGAAACTGTCGCGGCGCGCCAAATATTTGATCGTCGAGCTCGACGGCGACGACGTGATGCTGGTGCACCTGGGGATGTCCGGCAGTTTGACTCATCGCCACGACGGCTTCCGCGCCGACGATTTCGATCCGCGCCACGACCATCTCGAATTTTCGCTCGACGACGCCTCGCGCCTGGTTTACAACGATCCGCGGCGCTTCGGCATGGTCCGTCTCGTCCAGCGCGCCGCGCTGGCTTCCACGGCGGAGCTGAAGGGTCTCGGCCCCGAGCCGTTGTCGAGGGAATTCAACGCCGGCTACCTCGCCGCGAAGGCCCGCGGCCGGAAGTTGGCGATCAAGAACCTGATAATGGATCAACGAATCGTCGCCGGTATCGGCAATATCTACGCATCGGAGATTCTATTTCGCGCCGGCGTGCGTCCCGCGCGCCGGGCCGGCCGCGTGACGCGAATCGAGATCGAAAAAATCGCGGCGGCCGCGCCGGTTATCCTGCGCGCCGCGATCGGCAGTAACGGCACCACCTTTCGCAGTTACCGCGATTCACGCGGACAGCCGGGGCGATTCGCGGCGCGCTTGCGAGTGTACGGCCGCGAGGGGAAACCGTGCTACACATGCTCGACGCCGATCAAAAACGCGATCGTGGGCGAGCGCGCCAGCTTCTATTGTCCGAAATGCCAGCGCTGACCTCGAGTCAATCCCCGGCGCTCGAAGGTGAATTACAATTCATGATGCAGCGACTCAGTTCTGTAATGCGATTTCGCCCCGCCATAATCGCGCTCGCAGCGGCGATGATCGCATTGTCCGCTCTCGCGTCCTCGTCACTCGCCCAGACCACGGCGCAAATTGATTGGAACAAGGTCGATTCCGAAGCTCTCGATTACTTCCGCACCTATCTGCGCTTCGATACAACCAATCCTCCGAGCAACACCACCGCCGCGATCGCCTACCTCAAAGCGATTCTCGACAAGGAAGGAATCGCCACCCAAACCTTCGAGAGCAAGCCCGGCATGGTCACCCTCGTCGCGCGCATCCCCGGACCCGCGGGCGTGAAACCGCTGATGCTGATGTCGCACGCCGACGTCGTGCCGACCGTCGCCGCCAACTGGACGCATCCCCCGTTCGGCGCCGACATGACCGACGGCTATGTGTGGGCGCGCGGCGCGATCGACAACAAGGCGCACGGGATTATGGCGCTGATGACGATGCTCGCGCTCAAGCGCAACGGGGTGGCGCTCAGGCGCGGCGTCGAGATGATGGTGAATCCCGACGAGGAAGCCGGCGGCGAGAACGGCGCGGCCTGGATGGTGAAAAATCATTGGGACGCAATCGATCCCGCGTTCGCATTCAACGAGGGGGGTGAGGGCGCTCCCGACTGGCTCGGAATCAAAGGCATCACGTTTCAGATTGCGGTCTCCGAGAAACGCGTGAACTGGCTTCACGTCAGCGTCCGCGGCAAGGGTGGACACGGCTCGGTGCCGAAGCCCGACAACCCGAATCTGATCTTGATCAACGCGCTGCATCGACTGCTCGAAAATCGGCCGCCGATCCGAATCACGCGAATCTTCGCCGACGCGATGGAATCGATCGCGCCGCTCGAGCCGTTTCCCGCGTCGTTCGAACTCGCGCATCTGGAATGGCCCGGGATGGCTCGAGCTGCGGCGGCGGGCGTGTTGCGCCCGTACAATATCCAGGCGCTCATGCGCGATACGATTTCGCTGACGATGCTCAACGCAGGATTCAAGGTGAACGTCGTCCCGACCGTCGCCGAGGCCGGCCTGGATTGCCGTCTCCTGCCGGGCACCGATGCCGACGCGTTTCTGAAACGTCTTCGCGAACAGCTCGGCGCGGGCGATTTTTCAATTGATTATATACAGCGGCCCGATGACGCTCCGCCGTCGCCGACCTCCGGCGAGGCCTGGGACGCGAACAAGCGCGTCGTCGCAAGCGATTTCAAAGGCGCGATCGTCGTACCGTGGATGACCACCGGGGGCACCGACTCGCGCTTTATCCGCGCCAAGGGCGTCCCGTCATACGGATTCGTCCCCGTGATCCTCGACAGCGGAGAAATTTCGCGCGTTCACGGCGACGACGAGCGCCTGTCGGTCGAGAATCTGAATCGCGGCATCAAGGCCACTTACGATTTGACGATCGATCTCTGTGCCGCTAACCGTATACCGTAACGTCAGCCGCAAGCACCTGCATCGGTACGTCGCGGAGTTTGATTTTCGATGGAATGCGCGCAAAGTAGATGAAGGGGCATGCCTGGCGCGTGGGGCTGTGAATAAAGTTGTGAACAAACAGGCGGAATTGGCGTTCGCGCTTCCGAGGGTACGGACGAAAAGAGTTGCCGTGCCCCTTCAAGTAATTGTGTCTCCGAACTGCAACGGCTCGACGTACGCGCCCCTCAGCAGCGTTTGGGAAGCCAGCGATGGCGATCTGCTCGAGGCGATGTTCAAGTTTTATGCGACCATCCCGCCCGAACCAATTTTGGACTCGACGTATAACGCCGGGCGTTTCTGGAAAGGCTCGAAGCGTCGTGTAGTTTCGATGGATATTAATCCGCAGTACAAGCCGATGATCGTCGGAGACAACCGCAAGATGACGGGCGTGCCATCTAAAAAATATGGCGCTGTCATCTACGACCCGCCGCACGTTGGACCGCAAGGCCGCGACAAGAGCAAGAAGCGTTTTGACGTGGACTTCGGTGCGACCGTCGAGTGTGGGAAAGAGCAGGACTGGAATCTGAGCTATCTCTATCCGCCATTTTTGAAGCAGGCAAAGCGCATCTTGAAACCGAACGGCCTGCTGCTGGCGAAAATCACCGACATGGTGAATAATCACAAATCGAAGTGGCCGCATTGCGATTTCATGCGAATGGCCGAAGAGGCCGGATTCACCGTCTGCGATCTAATCATCAAAGTCCGCACAGGGCCGATGGTTTCAACAAAGTGGAAGGAAGCTCACCACGCCCGAAAGCGCCATTGCTTTTGGATCGTGTGCCGCAACGGTGACGATTGCGAAAGGTTGAACGGGACTGGTGACACCACTCGGCGACGAAATATTCAACCCTCTTGACAAAACGCACTTGGCCGAGAGCGTTAGTGACCACCTACTCGCCCGTCCAGTTGTCCAGTTACCGCCAGACCGATTTCAAGGGGCTGGAATTTACGCCATTTACTACGGGGGGCCGTTTCCAGCCTATCGAAAAATCGCTGAGACAGTGACGAATGATAAGAGGGCAATTCCGATCTACGTCGGGAAAGCTGTGCCAGCGGGATCAAGGAAGGGCGGCTATGAACTCGGTGCCGATCCTGGCGAAGTGTTGTATCGGAGATTGATGGATCACGTTTCCTCTATTCAGTCTGCGAAGAATCTTGAGCTTGCAGATTTCCGATGTCGGTATCTACTTGTTGATGATATTTGGATTCCCCTCGGCGAGTCGTTGCTCATCGAAAGATTCAGGCCCGTCTGGAACATTTGCGTTGACGGCTTCGGTCATCACGATCAAGGCAGAGCTCGCCGAGGCCAGATGAAATCGGCATGGGATACGCTTCATCCGGGACGACCGTGGGCCAAAAATGTGAAGCGATCAAACCCCAGAAGCGCCGAAGACATTTCTAAAGAAGTCGTCAGTTACCTCGAATCACCGACTCGCGCTCGAACGAGGTGAGTAAGCGGACGGGCACTCAACAACGAAGATGACTTTTTGTGAACAAAAAGGCCACAAAATCCAAACGTCGCAGTCCTGGCCCCACGCCTGAAGTCTTGAAGATCGAGGGTAATTGGAAAGACGCTATGCGGAAGCTGATTTCCAGGAAGCGTCCGGTCGGCGGCTGGCCGAAACCAGAGGTAAAGTAGCGGCGTTCATCCCACGCGATCCCGTTTAATTCCGGCTGATCCCGCTAATTGCGTTAAGTATATACTCCCGATTGGAAGAGACGGTGACGCTATGACACTTGATTTGCCCAGCGGGATCGGCGCCGCAATTTTCTTCCTTTTCGGCGCGTGCGCCGGCAGCTTCGCTTGCGTGGTTGCGTATCGGCTCCCCCGCGATCTTTCGATCGTCACGCCGCGCTCGTTTTGCGAGAGCTGCGAGCGCGCGATTCCATGGTGGGCGAACATCCCGATTCTCGCCTACCTTGGACTCCGCGGGCGATGCGTGATGTGCGGCGCGCCGATTCCGTTCCGCCATTTCCTCGCCGAATTCGGACTCGCCATCATCGCCCTCTATCTCTACCTCGCCTTCCCGATCCCCGACGCGATCGCCCGCTTCGTACTCTGCGCCGGGCTGTGGGTCGTCGCGATCGTCGACTACGACTGGCGGCTGATCCCGAACATCATTACCTGGCCCGGGACACTGGCGGGATTCATCGCCGCGTCGCTGATGATGCCGGAGGTCGGCTGGAAGAGTTCGCTTCTCGGAATCGCGGTTGGCGGCGGCGTCCTGTATGGCACCGGCTATTTCTACCAGCTGGTCCGCGGGCGCGAGGGTGTGGGCCTGGGCGACGTGTGGCTGCTGGGGATGGTCGGTGGATTTCTCGGCTGGCCGGGAGTCTTCTTCACTTTGTTTTTCGGTTCGGTAATAGGCGCGATCGGCGGAATCGCGTTCGCGCTCAGCGGCGGCGGCGCGACTTCGCCCGCTCCGCTCGGCGACCCGGTGACCGATCCGGAGGAAGCCGACGTCTCGATTCTGCGCACCGAAGTTCCGTTCGGTCCGTATCTGGCGCTGGCGGCCGGCGTTTTCGCTCTCTTTCAGCCGCAACTGACGCGCTGGTATCTTGGCGGATAAGGACGCGCAACGTTCCCCTCCAGCTAATCGATGGCAGCCGGTGTATTCATCACGCTCGAAGGCGTCGAAGGAAGCGGCAAGACCACCCAGGCCGCAATCCTGGGCGACGTGCTGCGCAAAGGCGGACGGCGCGTAACGGTCACCCATGAGCCGGGCGGCACGCGGGCCGGCGAAACGATTCGCGCGATTTTTCTCGACCCCGCGGTTTCGCTGGACGTAGCCGCGGAACTGCTGCTGGTGCTTGCCGATCGCGCGCAGCACGTTCGAGAAAAACTGCGGCCCGCGCTCGCCGCCGGCGAAATCGTGATTTCCGATCGCTATTCGGATTCGACCACCGCCTACCAGGGCCACGGCCGCGGCTTCGATCTGAAACTGCTCGGCGAGCTGAACCGGCTCGCCAGCGACAGCGTGACGCCCGACCTGACTATCGTCCTCGACCTGCCGGTCGAGACCGGTCTCGAGCGCACCCGCGCGCGGGCAATGGGAACCGGCCGCGGCTCCGACCGCTTCGAGGGCGAGCGCGCCGACTTCCATCGCAGAGTGCGCGACGGTTTTCTCGCGATCGCCAAGGCCGAACCATCGCGGGTCGTCGTGATCGACGCCGACCGTCCGGTTGCCTCCGTCGCCGCCGACATCCGCCGCGCCGTAGACGAGCTGCTCGCCCACCGATGACTGAATCCCCATGCCGATAGCTTCGATCCGCGGGCATCGCGAACTCGCAAGCCGGCTGCTCGCCGAATTGCGCAGCCGCCCCTCGCACGCCTACCTGTTCTCGGGTCCGCGCGGCGTCGGTAAAGCGCTCGTCGCGACGAGCCTGGTCCACGCGCTGATGTGCGAGCGATCGCCCGGTGAGAATTTCTGCTGCACTCCTGCGCGATGCCCGGTCCGCATTGCGCCGCAGACCGAGCGCACGCGCGCGCGCGCCGCCGATGCGGACACGGCGAGATGCGATTGCTGTTCTGCATGCGTGCAAATCGCGACGGGCGTGCATCCGGACTTCACCTACGTGTCGCGCCCCGTTGGCCGTACCGAAGTTCTGATCGACCAGGTCCGCGAATTGATTGCGCGGCTTGGAATCCGGCCGTCGCGCTCGCCGGTTCGTATGGCAATTATCGACGACGCCGAGAGCCTCAACATCCCCGCGCAGAACGCGCTCCTGAAGACGCTCGAAGAGCCACCCGGCCACGCAATCATCATCATGGTATCGGCCAGCGAGCGCGCCCTGCTCGACACCGTCCGCTCGCGCACGCGCACGGTCAGATTTCCCGCGCTCCAGGTCGCCAATCTGGAGGCTATCCTTGCAGCGCATGGGGTCGCGGACAAAGCTCGCGCCAGTGCGCTTGCGTTGCTGGCTCGCGGCAGCGCTGCAAATGCGATCGCACTCGCCGACGGCGATGAACCGCCGATGAAGGAACTGCTCGACGCCCTCAGTACCGCAAAATCGATCGATTTCGCCCGCGCACAGTCTCTGGCTCAGGAGTTCTTCGCCAACCGCGACGCCGCCGCCGGCAATTTCGAGCTGCTCGCAAGACTGCTCGAAGAAATACTATGCTACAAGCTGTTGAAGACTGAGTTCGTGGCGTTTCCGCCCGACTCCGAGTCGCAATTGGTGAGTCTGGCGGATAGTCTCGGTGTCGATGCGGTCGTGAAGTGCATCGACGCGGCGGCGCGCGCCATCGAAGCGGTCGAAGCGAATGCTAATCCGCGGCTGCAGGCTGAGAATTGGTGGACTATCGCCGGCCATGCGATGCGGGGTGAGTAGAAGATAGTGGCTGACATCGATCCGTTTGAAGGCTCGCAACCGCTGCCGAAAATCGTCGCGGTCAGTCTCCAGCAGACCGGCCATCTGTATAATTTCCTGGCCGGCGACCGGACGCTGCGCCGCGGCGAACGCGTGCTGGTCGAAAGCGAGGCCGGCACCCGGCTGGGCACCGTCGAGATCGAGCCGCACAAACCCGCGGGTACGATCGACCTTTCCGGGCTGCGTCCCGTCATCCGTATTGCTTCCGACAACGACTTCCACGCCGAGCGGGAAACCCTCTCGCGCGAGGCCGACGCGCGCCGCTTGTGCGTCCAGCGCATTCGCGAGAGCCGCATCCAGATGAAGCTGGTCAACGCCAGCTACACCTTCGATGCGCGCAAGATCGTCTTCTATTTCGTCGCCGAGGGCCGCGTCGATTTCCGCGACCTGGTCCGCGATCTCGCCAACACGCTGCGCGTTCGCGTCGAGATGAAACAGATCGGCGCGCGCGATGAGACCAAAGTCACGGGCGGGATAGGTCCCTGCGGACGCGAGCTGTGCTGCTCCAGTTGGCTGCGCGACTTCGAGGCGATCACGGTCAAGATGGCGCGCGAGCAGGGCCTGGCGCTCAATCCCTCGCGGCTGGCCGGGATGTGCGGGCGGCTAAAATGCTGCCTGCGCTACGAATATGCCAGCTACGTCGAACTCAAGCGCGCGCTCCCCAACGTCGGCAAGCGCGTGCAATGCGTCAAGGGCGACGGCAGAGTGGTTCGCCAGAACACCCTCAAGCAGACCGTGCTGATTCAGCGCATTGAAGACGGCGGCGTGGTCGAAGTTACGCTCGAGGATTTGGTCGCCTCACGCCCGCAGTAGCAAGCGTCCTTACCGCCTCACTTCCCCGCGCGGTGGATCGATCCGATTGCCCACTACGGCATCCGTGATGCCGGCCTTGCGGTCGTTTTGCATCAGGGCCTAATGATAACTGGGCAGCGGGAAGCGGGCACGGAACGCGACGCTCATAAATATTTGGGGGATGGAATAATCCAATGAAAACAGCTGGGAGTCTTTACTGTTGCGTGGCGGCGGCTTTGCTCATCGTGCTCTCAAGCGCGGGTATCGCCGCGGCGCAAGACAACACGGCCTTCGGAACAGGCGCGCTCACGACCGATGGAGGCAACGGCGGAAAGACTTACGGGGATTCCGCGTTCGGAAACGATGCCCTCCACGGCAACGCCACGGGCAGCGACAATACCGCCACCGGATTCGACGCCCTCCTCAGCAACATCGCCGGCGTCGATAATACCGCCACCGGAGTTGCCGCCCTTTACTACAACACCACGGGCAACGATAACACCGCCAGCGGAGTGGACGCTCTCCACTTCGACACCACGGGCAACGATAATACCGCCACCGGAGTTGCCGCCCTCTACGCCAACAGCACGGGCGAAAACAATACCGCCGCCGGATATGAAGCGATGTGGTCCAACATCACCGGAAGCTACAACACCGCCGTCGGAGTTAGTGCCATGGGCAATTCCAGTGTGGACGGCCAAGGCTCCTACAATACCGCCACCGGGTCGAGCGCCCTCTTTCAGAACTCCACGGGCAACAACAATACTGCCGCCGGATATGAAGCCCTCTGGTCCAACACCACGGGCGACTATAATACCGCCGCGGGTAATTCTGCCCTCGGCGACAACAGCACGGGCGGCTCCAACATCGGCATTGGCTATAATGCGGGCACCTATCTCACCACCGGAAGCAACAATATAGATATCGGCAACGCAGGCGCCGCCGCCGAGTCCGACACCATTCGGATCGGCGTGCAGGGTATGCAGACCGCCGCCTACCTCGCCGGCATCTACAAAGAAAAGGTCGGAACCAAGCACTGCCCTGTATTGGTTGACCGCGACGGCAAGCTCGGGTGCGGATCGTCCAAAGAGGTGGACGCCTCGATACTGCTCAACGAGCTTCAGAAGCAGACCGCGCAGATGGCAGATATGAAAGCCTCGATGCGGCGGCAGGCCGCCGAGTTGAAGGCCAGCCACGAACGGGAGCTGGCAATGCGGTCCGCTTTCGAGGAGCGCCTTTCCAGGCTCGAGCAAGCGATGGCATCGAAGAACGGCAGCCGCAATCTGGCGGCGGCCTTCAACCGGTAGAGGAAGAAATGAAGACGACCTGGCTAACCCGTGTGCCAGTGGTATTTCCTCGGACAAGGAGAGGGCACTGGACCTGGACAATCCAGCTCTGTGCTTCCCTGTTCTAATGGGGCGAAGCCCGCATCCGGTTCGCACAGGAAGTCCGAAAGCCAGTGGGGGTTTCGCGTCTAAAATCCTTATCTTCCCTGTGTCCTCCCGATTCGGGTGCAGGGGCTGGCCGATCCCAGTCGCGCGACGCCGAGTGTCTCGCTATTGTTGATCTCCTGATGGCAAACCACATTCACATCACAAGCGCGATCGCCTACAGCAACGGCCCACCCCATGTCGGACATGCCTACGAAATGCTGGCGACCGACGCGTTCGCGCGTTTTCAGCGGCGCAAGCTCGGCGCCGCCAACGTCACTTTCGTCACCGGCACCGACGAGCACGGCGACAAAAACAAGCGCGCCGCCGAAGCGTTGGGACTCTCTCCGAAGGCATTCGCCGACAAAATCAGCGCGCTGTTTCGACAAGGATGGGCCGGGCTGGACATCAGCTACGATATCTTTGTCCGCACCACCGACCCCGTGCATGAGGCGTTCGTGCAGAAGATGCTCGCGCGCACTTACGAATCCGGCGGTATCTTCTTCAAGGACTACGAAGGCCTCTACTGCGTGGGATGCGAGCGCTTTTACACCGAGAAAGAACTGCTGCCCGGCAACATCTGTCCGGTGCACAATCGGGCGGTCGAGCCTATCAAGGAAGGCAACTATTTCCTGACGCTCGAGAAATACCGCGAGACTATCCGCCGAAACATCGAGAAGAATCCCGATTTCATCCGGCCTGAGCGCTATCGCAACGAGGCGCTCCGGATGCTCGACGAACCGCTCGAGGATCTTTGCATCTCGCGTCCCAAGGCGCGCCTGGACTGGGGCATCACGCTGCCGTTTGACGACAAGTACGTCACCTACGTCTGGTACGACGCGCTGTGGGCCTACATGAGCGAGCTGCCGAACACGGACGATGCGTCACTGACCGCAATCCTGCCGGTCACCGAACACTTCATCGGCAAGGACATCCTCAAGACGCACGCGGTGTACTGGCCCGCAATACTGCTGGCAGCCGGCTCGCCGATCTATCGTCATCTGAACGTCCACGGATTTATGAATTTCGGCGGCTCGCGGCTGTCGAAGAGCTCGGGCAACACGCAGGACCCCGGCGCCTATCAGCAGACTGTCGGCCCCGACGTTTTGCGCTTCTTCATCCTGCGCGAATTCACCTACGGCCTCGACGGCGACTTCTCTGAGGAGCGCGTGATCGATCGCTACAACTCGGACCTGGCCAATGACCTCGGTAATCTGACCAGCCGCGTGCTCTCGATGGCGGCGCGATACTTCGAAGGCGAGATCACGGCGGCGCCGGGCAAGAGCACCGACGCGCTCGATATTCCGCTTCATGACACGTTCGCTTCGTTGCCGGCGCGGGTGGCGCCGCTGGTCGAGGAACTCGCGTTCAATCGGGCTCTGGAAGCCATCTGGCAGGCGCTCGATGCGGCCAACAAGTATATAGTTGAAACCTCGCCATTCACGCTGGCCAAGGATCGCGCCAATCTGCCGCGCGTGGCGCAAATCCTCGCCAACCTGGTCGAGGGATTGCGGGTCGTCGGTGACATCCTCGAGCCGTTCATGCCGGTAACGTCGAAAAAGATTCTCGGCCTACTCAAGGTCGATGAGAAACTCGCGCGCGCGCCATATGGGGATGGCATCAAGCCGGGGCATCGCGTAAATCCGACGACGCCGCTGTTCCCGCGCATCGACAAGAAAGCCCGCGCCTGAGCGCCGCGCGCGCTCCGGATTCCGCGCTCAATTTCAATGACAACAGTTGTCGATACGCATTGCCATCTCGCCGACGCGAAGTTCCGCGGCGACGTCGAAGCCGTGATCGCGCGCGCGTCCGGCGCGGGCGTGGCTCAGATCATCTCGGTCGGCGCGATCGGACCGATCGAAAACGATCGATTGACCGTTGCAATCGCCCAGCGTCACCCAAATGTCTTCGCCGTCGTCGGCGTGCATCCGCACGACGCTCGGGATTGCACGCCCGAACGAATCGCACAGTTGCGCGACCTCGCCGCGTCGAAAAAGGTTGTCGCGATCGGCGAGAGCGGACTCGATTTCCACTACATGCACTCGCCGCCGGAAGCGCAGGAAGCGTCGTTGCGCGCGCATCTTGCGCTCGCCGCCGAACTCGACCTGCCAATCGTGATTCATTGCCGCGACGCGGAGCGCCGGCTCGTCGAGATCGTGCGCGAGACCGGGATTCCACCGCGCGGCGGCGTGATTCATTGCTTCACCGGCGACAGCAGCGCGGCGCGCGAGTTCCTCTCGCTCGGACTGTGCGTCTCGTTCTCGGGCATCATCACGTTCAAGAATTCCGCATCGGTTCGCGAGGCCGCGTCGATCGTCCCCGATGACCGCGTAATGGTGGAGACGGACGCACCTTATCTAGCGCCCGAGCCGTATCGCGGAGCGCGCAATGAGCCGGCCTACGTCAATCGCACGCTCGAAGTACTCGCGAATCTTAGACGGGCTGACGCCGCCGCACTCGGCGCGCAGGTGATTGCGAACGCCGCCCGCCTGTTCAGGCTTCCGCCACCGGCGAACACGCCATCGCGACCCGCCTAACCAAGCGGATGGCCGCCGAAGATCATCGGATGCAGCATGACGATCACAACCGTCAGCAATACGCCAACGCCGATCGCCGCCCACGGCATGTCACCGCCGGCCCATCGAACGCGCCCGCCGATTAGCGCCGCGAACGGCACAAACGAGGTCTTGCCGACGAACTGGCGATAGCGATCGCCAAGTTCGCGAATCTTGCGCCGGTCCTGATGCATCCCGCCTATGATTCCGAGCGCAGGGAACAGCCCGAAGAAAATCACGTCGCCGGCCCGTCCGTTCATCAGCATGTGCGCAATTCCAAACAGGGCGAATCCAACAAAACTCGGATGGCGCGTGATCTTGAGGAGTCCGCGCGGTTCACTCCCGCCCGCCGGCGCGCCCATTGTGCCCGGATTCGGAGTGACGAAACTCCCGGCCATGAGGATCAGCGCGGTCAGCATCAGCAGCCACGCAAGCTCTCGAAACGGGGGCACCGCGCGCAGAGCCCAAAGCAAGGGGCCGGCGTGCTTGTGGCGGGCGAATTCGTAGATAAGCGGTCCCAGCGTCGCGAACGCGATCAGCGAATAGATGCCGCGATAGGGCTGCTCGCCGACCGCATTTATCAACCGAAATCGAACGGCAGACGACGATATGATCAGATGACTGGCCAGGAACAAAACCGCCCACAGCGCGATCCAGACAGTCGCATCCATAGAGACCTCCGCGCGATCGCCCGGTAGTCGGGGCTCCGCGCCAGCATGATGATCGCAGGATCGCGGCCGGCGTCAAATGCAGCGAACCGGTTGCAGATCAACGGCGTCGGCGCGACGAGGCTCAAATCACAAACCGGCTCGAGCGGGGTTGTAGTCATCAGGAGCATAAAAGCATGATACCGATTATCCAGGTTGATGAGGCGCGGTTCACCGAAGTTGCGGCGCGCGGTGCAGAGCGTGAGATCGGCGATCGCGCCAGCCTGACGCAGGCGTGCATCCTCGAAGAGATCGTCGGAGCGGTTTTCGGATCGATCACGCTGTGGTACTTGGTGACTTCGCTGGCCGGGCTGGCCTGACAAGCACGATGCCCACGTTCAGTCTCAAGTTGCCGCCGCCGTTCGAAGAGGCGGTGAAAAGCATGGAACGCGAGATCATGCGCTTCCTGATGCGCTCGACCGGCGATCGCGAGGATGCGATGGACCTGTTCCAGGAGACGTGGCTGCGCGCGTATCGCGCGTACCCCACGCTTCAATCGGAAGACGGACTGCGGCCGTGGGTTTATCGAATCGCATCGAACCTGTGCCGCAATCGCGCGCGCGACAGGATGCGCCGCGGGCGTGTGATCGCGAACGCGAGTGCGGACGGCGCAGGGCAGGCCGATCACGCGCCGAGTCACCTCAATGGCGGACCCGAGGGCGCGCTTCATTTGAAGAGAGCCATCTCGCGGCTGCCCGGCAAGCAGGGTCAGGCATTGATGATGCGCAAGTTCGCGGGGCTTGAATATACGGAGATCGGCACGGCGCTGAATTGCTCGGCCGAGAGTGCGCGGGCAAGCGTCTACCAGGCGCTGAAGAAACTCAGGCTGGACGAGTAATCAAGATGAAGACCAATCCAATGGCGACGCAAGTGATGGAGAGTGCGCCGATCGACGACCGGGTGCTCGACGCAATGATCGGACAGGCGCGGCCTCGCATCGAGCGCGCGATGAAGATCTTGCGGCGGCCGCAAGCGCGGGTCGGGGTGATTTCGTCGCCACTTGGCCGTCTGCTTATCGCGGAGAGCGACCGCGGGCTTGCGGCGATTCACTTCCTGTTCATAAGTGGGGGCGAGCGAACGCTCGCGATGCTGCGCAGGAAGTTCGATCTGATCGAGAATGAGGCGAGCGCCCGCCGGATCGGCGCAGAAATCGATCGGGTGTTCGAGGGCGACTTCAATGCGACGGCGCACCCGGTGGATTTGAGCCTGGTCGAGAGCGACTTCCAGCGCCGCGCGTACACCTCGCTGCGAAAAGTCCCGCCCGGCGCGGTGATCACTTATCACGGGCTGGCTGCGACGGTTGGACAGCCCGACAGCCAGCGCGCGATCGGCAACACGATGGCGTCGAATCCGATCCCAATCTTCGTGCCATGTCATCGCGTGATTCGCTCCGACGGAACGATCGGCAATTACGGCGGCGGCGTGGATAACAAGATTAAGCTGCTGCGCGCGGAGGGATTCGAAGTCGGGCGCGACCTGCGATTGCCGTCGCGCGCCGTGATGGGGCATCGACGCACCGGAATCTTCTGCCGACCCGACTGCGCGGCGGCGCGGCGCGCGGATCCGACAAAGATGCTGATCTTCGCGGATGCGAAGTGCGCGGGACACGCCGGGCTGAGAGCATGCAAGCTCTGCAAGCCTGCTTGAATCAGGCCGGCTGAGAAAGAAAAAGAGCGGCACCGAATGCGGCGCCGCCCTTTTCAACCGACTCTCGCTGTCCGACTACTCGGTTTCCGACTGCGATTTGAGCTGTTGAATCTGCTGGCGTTGATTCTCGATTTCCTGCTGTTGCTGCTGCACCTGCTGTTGGGTCTGTGCGTTGGCATTTTCCTGATTCTGCATCGAATTGCCGACTGCATAGCCGGTACCACCACCCAGAACACCACCGATCGCAGCGCCCGCGAGAGGATGGCCTACGGCGGCGCCTACGATTGCCCCGGCACCTGCGCCCAAGGCGGTTCCGCCGAGGGTGCCTTCCTCACGAGTCGAGAGCGGCTGCCCCGAGCATCCTGCAAGAACGAGCGTTCCCGCCAGCGCCAAACTCATGATTGCTGCAATACCTTTGCGCATATTGAGAACCTCCATCTTCCAATGTCTATACGTCGGCCGAGCTATTCGGTTTCCTGCTGTGACTTCAATTGCTGAATCTGCTGACGCTGTTGTTCCAATTCCTGTTGCTGTTGCTGGATCTGTGCCTGGGTCTGCTGGTCGGCGTTCTGAGTGTTTTGCATCGCATTACCCACCGCGAAGCCCGTAGCTCCTCCAAGTCCGGCGCCGATTGCAGCGCCTGCCAGCGGTGCGCCGACCGCGGCGCCAATTATCGCGCCGGCGGCCGCGCCGATACCCGCACCGCCGAGAGTGCCTTCCTCACGCGTGGACATCGGCGACCCGGAGCATCCGGCGGCAAGGACAAGCGCGGCAACCGCGAATGCACCTGTCGCAATTGCATGCTTGCGCATAATCCTTCGATGCCCGCTATTCGGTCTCGCTCTGACTCTTCAATTGTTGGATCTGCTGCTGCTGATTTTCAATCTGCTTCTGCTGCGATTGAATTTGCGCATGGGTTTGAGCGCTGGCGTTTTCCTGATTCTGCATCTCGTTGCCGACCACGTATCCGCCAAGCGCGCCGATGCCGCCGCCGATTGCCGCACCTGCCAACGGGTTACCCACAGCGGCGCCTATGATCGCGCCGGTTGCGGCTCCGAGTCCTGTGCCGATGAACGTGCCCTTCTCACGGGTCGAGAGTGGCTGTCCCGAGCATCCCATGACCGCCACGATCGCAATCGCCACGAACAGCCCTTTAATTATCGACGCCACGTTTGTCCGCACGAGCTTCCTCCTTCCACAGGGAGCAGTTTGTTTTCATGCCTGCCAAGGGCTGCGGCATTCCCCGCCAACAGCGGGCGAGTTAATTTGGCCGTCGCTAGTTTTCTACCTTCTGCGTGGGCGATCAACCACTTCGGACACGGAGCTTAGCATGGAATTCTTACCCATGTCCGAGATTGTCGCGCGTTATATATAAAGGAATATTCATCTTTTCCAGTTGCCGCAACCGTCACGGCATCAGGGCGAAAATCCGGGTCGGGCCGCCGGTGCCGCTGCCGATTTTCATGGGGATGCAGAATATCGTCGCGCCTATTGCCGGCAATTTTTCCGCGTTGGCCAGGTTTTCGAAGCCAGGCTTGTTCGCGCCGAGCCAGAGCCGATGCACCGGGAAATCCTTCGAGTTGCCGGGATCCATGCTCGCGGTGTCGATCGCAATCGCCACGACGTGTCGATTCTTCAAAATGAAATCCACGGCCTCGGCGGAGTAGCCCGGAAAGCGCAGGCCCGCAACGTCGCCGGGCTTGTCGGTGCCCATGTAGCGTCTTTTGTCGGGCCAGTATTTGCCCCATCCCGAGCGCGCGACGACGATCGCACCGTCGGGAATCGGGCAGTTGGCGGCTTCGTACGCCTCGATGTCATCGACGCTGAGCATCGCGTCCGGATCCCTGGCGGCGCGCGCGGAAAAATCGATCACCGCGGCGGGCCCGATGCAATCGGTGAGCGGAACCTGGTCGAGCGCGATCCCATCGCGGTTGAAATGGCGCGGCGCATCGGCATGCGTGCCGCCGTGTTCGCACGCCGCGTAATTTGCCGACGCATAAAAGTAGTGCTCAGGAGTATCGCCGTTTTCCTCGAACTGATGGACGAAGCCCTTTTCGTTCGGCCAGTAGATGGTCCGGGAGTCGAAGGTGTAGGTGAGGTCGATAACTTTTGCAGGGTCAATCACTTCCGCAGCCGAGGCGACTCGCCTACTCTCCCTTGGTAGTGGGTCAGTTTAAAAGCGCCCCCGAGGTTAATTGTGCTCTGTCGTGACAAAACTGACACTGGAGCAGGCAAGCACTGGGCTACTTGCCCACGCGGGCAGCAGTGGCGTCACAGTCAGGTAGAAGTATCCTTCTGTCTGGGTGGGCAACAGAACCGTTATCCCATTGAACGGAAATACCGAGGAACCGCCATTCGGCACGAGGAGCTGGGTTGTGGTGTGGTAGCCCTGCGCCATCCAGAGATCCATTTCCACATACATCGGGTATGCGGTCAAATTGGCCACCACAAGATTGCCGGTGACACTATAATTCCAAGGATCTGTGTATTCTAGCGTAACCGGGCCGCCGTTGTCGTAATACGCATTGTCCCACGCCACCAGTGTCTGCCCGGTCGGAAGCGGATAATTCGGCCCCAGATCGTTCGTATACATTTCCGTATCCATGTAATACGGCTCTACAGTCGGCCCCAGATAGTTGCCTGTTGCGTCATAACAATCGCCGCTATATCCGCCCTGATTGGTAGTCCATAATGGGCCGGTTTGGGCGTGGGCCGGCAGTACGACCACGCAGAGAAGGAGCAGGGCGAACAGAATTTTAGCGGTTGATTTGCCGACTTGACGCGCGCAGTAACCTTCAACTCTGACGGTGCTTCTGACTCGGTTCATTGGCTTTCTCCTGACTTTTGGCTTGCTTCCCATTCGTCCACGATTCCAATCAAATCCTCGAACGAAAACAGATGATCGGCAACGCCGGACTCCATAGCGGGCGATACCCTGAGAGTCTTGTGGATTCGGATGAAGTTGTACCAGACCGCGTAGAGCGCGACCATGTGGCAGTGATTCTCAAACTTTTTTGAGGACGCATTGAATCACCAGCCGATCACGTGAGCGGGCGTTACGGGCGCGGCCTGACCCCGAGGATCGGCGCCGCCGGCGAGCACGCCGGTCTTCGTGTCGATCCGCACCGCGAGCACGGCACCCTCGGACCACGGCGGCCGGACTTCGATCTTATGTCCGCGTGCGGCGAGCGCGTCGCGCACGATTGCGGGGACTCGATCCTCGATGCGCAGGACTCCGGGGTAATTGTCGTGCGGATAGAACGTCGAGGGGAAATGCGGCGTCGAAAACTTGGGCGCTTCGATGGCGGCCTGAAGGTCCATTTCGAAATCAACCACGTTCAGAAAAAATTGCAGCGTCCATTGATCCTGCTGATCGCCGCCGGGCGTGCCGAATGCCAGGTACGGCTCGCCTTTCACCATCGCGAGCGACGGCGACAGCGTGGTGCGGGGGCGCTTGCCGGGTTGGAGCGCGTTGGGATGGCGCTCGTCGAGAAAAAAAGTTTGCATCCGCGTTCCCAGCGGAAAGCCAAGCGCGTCGATCACCGGCGAGCTGGGAATCCATCCGCCGCTGGCGGTGACGGCGATCAGGTTGCCGTCGCGGTCGGCAGCCGTGACGTGAATCGTGCCCGCGCCCCATGGGCGCGCGCCGGTTGCGGGACCGTCGCGCAACGCACGCATCGCAATCGGATCGCCCGGCCGCTGATCCATCGAGGCGTGGCCGGAATCGATAAGCTCGCGACGAATCGCCGCGTAACGATCGCTGAGCAATCCGGCGATCGGAACGTCGATAAATTCAGGATCTCCGTAGTAAGCCTCGCGATCGGCGAACGAGAGCTTGGCGGCCTCGATGACAGTATGGATATAGTCGGCGGAATTGTGGCCCATCGCGCCGAGGTCGAAGCCTTCGAGCAACTTGAGCTGCTGAAGGAATACCGGACCCTGCGACCATGGCCCGCACTTGAAGACCGTGACGCCGCGATAGTCCGCGCTCACGGGCGATTCGGTTCGAGTCGTGAAGCGCGCGAGGTCGGGGGCGGCAAGCAAGCCGCCGTTGGCGTCGGACCAGGCGACGATTTCGCGCGCAATGTCGCCCCGATAGAAGCGCTCGCGCGCGGCGTCAAGTCCGGCCTCGCGCCGACGATTCTTCGCGGCTGATTCGGCGTCGAGCACGCGCTTGAAAAAGTGGGCAAGCGCGGGATTCTTGAGCACGTTTCCGGGCTGCGGGACTTTGCCATCGGGCAGATAAACGCGCCCTGAAGACGGCCATTTGGTAAGGAACCGCGTGGCGTTGCTCCGGATCGACGCGCCCGCCCCGGCAACCGCATCGTCAGGGCCGGCAGGCTCACCCGACAGTCCGACGTGCATCGGGAAACCGTCGCCCGCAAGTTCCAGCGCCGGCTCAAGAACGTCGGCCAGCGACCTGGTCCCGAAATCTCTTAGCGCAGTCACCAGCGCGTCGAAGGCTGCGGGGACGCCGGCAGCGAGCAGTCCTGCGGGGGGAATCAGCTCGATACCCAGCGAGCGGAAATGGGCAATTGTCGCGCGTTGCGGCGCCATCGTATTGCCGTTGATCGCAACAACGCGGCGGGCAGATGCTGAATAAATAAGCATTGGCGCCTCGCCGCCGATGGTATGCATGTGCGGGTTGACGACGCCCTCGACGAATGTCGCAGCGACGGCAGCGTCGATGGCATTTCCGCCGCGGGCGAAGATTCGCGCACCGGCAGCGGCGGAAAGATAGTGCTCCGTCGCGAGCATCGCACGACGGCCCATTTTGAGCGGATACATCGTAGGCATCCGATTAGTCCTTTCCTGAGTTGGGTTTCGTCATGGGATCGACCTGGAACGCGGATTTTCGCTATTGGTCTTCGTAGCCCTCATTTGAGCACCACGACCGGAATTTGGCAAAACGGTGCCTCTATTGAGGCATTGCTCCTTCTCGAATCAAGAACGCAGAGAAGGCTTTCATCCTCAAATCGCTTCGCGAAACAGGAAAATCTTTGATTCACGGGGCTTTCCAGAGCTCTGGATAAACGAAACGCGGCCCCTTCCCGGACGTCTAAATATTAGGCCCGAAGATTGCTAATATTAGGCAAGGAAGGGGTTGGCCGTGAAACAGCGGGAGGATGGGGAGCGGTAGAAATATGATAACGAGCATAAACACAGAAGGTCTGGTCGGAAGGCATTGCAAACTGCAGAAACCCGTGCGCGACCACGACGGGCGCAGTCGATTCAGCGAGCAGCCACGCATCCTGCGTGAGGTACATAATCTGGACCGGCGAATGTACCTGGTGCAATTCGCCGACGGCGCCACCACGTTCCTCTTTCCGGACGAAGTAGTAATCCAGTAGCAGATGCGCGGCGCACAGCGCCGTCCACTGTTCACCGGCAATGGACGCGCCGGTTGGCGGCTCTCAGCCGCGGCGCTCCAGTTCGATGAAGTCGCGGGCGCGGTAAAGCGCAACGATTGATTTCGCATCGACGAGATCGCCGCGACGAATCATCGCAAACGTTTCCTCGAACGCCACGCGGCTGACGGCGATCACCTCGTCATGATCGAGGGTACCCGCTCCCGCCGACAACTCGCGCGCGAGGTATAGCTCGATTCGCTCATCGCAGAAACTTGGAATCGTGATAATCGACCCAAGATGGTCCCATCGCGCGGCCGCGACGCCGGCCTCTTCGCCGAGTTCACGCCGCGCGCATTCGAGCGCATCCTCGCCCGCGTTGCGGCATCCCGCGGGAACCTCCCACATCCAGCCGCCGATCGCGTGCCGATACTGACGCAGCATCGCAACATTCATGTCGGGGTAGAGCGCGACGATAGCGCTGGCGCCGGGATGCCTGATGACGGCGAGATCGACCTGCACGCCTCCGGGCAGCGTCGCGCTCTCGACGCCGAAGTCAACGACACCCAATTTGAGAACCGGCCGGCGATTTGAAGACATTGTGCATCAAGGATGTGCGCGGCGCGTGAGCCGCGCAAGCGCCAATTGCAGCGGATGGCCGAAGGGGAGATTATCGGACTCGGCGCGAACGGATGGCGTCGGAAACGAATATGAGCCGGATTCGGATTCCAATCTACTTCGATTACGCCTCGACGCTTTGCTACATCGCGTGGCGCATCGTCGCCGAGCTGGAGGACGAACTCGGCTTCGAGGCGCTGTGGAAGGGGGTGCCGATCGCGACGCGCGATTTTCGCTTCAAGCCCGGCCGCGTGCTGGGCGAGCGCGAGCGGCAAAAAGTATTGCTGGTCGCAGCGGAGACGGGCATTGCGGTCTCGCCGCCGCCGAGCTGGATCGATTCGATGCCCGCGCTGGAGGGGTCGGAAATCGCGCGTGACGCGGGCGTTTTCCCGGCTTACCACGAAGCGGTCTTTCGCGCGGCGTTCGAGCAAGGCGCCGATATCGCGGATCGCGGGGTGCTCGACGCGATCGCGGAGCGCGCCGGAATCGATCGATCGAAGTTCCGCGCGGCGCTAGAGAGCGGAGCGATGACCGCGCGGATGGCCGAGCACAAGCGTGAGGCCGACGAGTTTTCCGCGCTCGGTTACCCGACGTTTATCCTGGGCGACTTCCCGATGATCGGAATACAGCCGATCGAATCGATGCGCCTGCTGCTCGGCAGATTCATCCGTCAGCGCGCCGAGGAACCGCAAGCCTAGCGCGCCAGGAACACCGGGCACTGCGCGTTGCGCAGCACGAACTCGGTGTTGGAGCCAATCACCATCTCGATAATCCTGCTGTGCCCGTAAGCGCCGATGAAGAGCAGGTCGGCATCGTGCTCTTTAAGGAACTTGACAATTTCCTCGTTGGCGTGACCCTGGAGCAGCTTGAAGTCGGCCTTCGGCGTGTAGTTCTCGAAGTAGGTGCGCGCCTCGGCGAGAGTCCGCTCGCCCAGCTTGGGATCGCGCGCGCAGGTAATGACGGTGACCGGAACCCCCAGGCCGTTGGCAACTTCCGCCGCCGAGCGCATCGCGCGCGATGCCCGTTCGCTGCCGTCGTACGCCAGCACGGGACGTTTGACCTCGCGAAATCGCCGCGGCGCAATGAACAGCTGGCGTGGAGATTTGCGCGCTACGCTTTCCGCGGTCGAACCCAGAAGCCCGGTCGAGAACTTTTCGTTGACGCCGCGATGCCCGATCATGACCAGATCGGTGCTGCGCGCCCGCTCGCAAATCTGGTTGGCGACGATTCCCATGTCGAGCACGGTCTCGACGGCAAGATTCTCGCGGCGAGCCGCGGCGGCAAATTCGTCGAGCACGCCACGGCCCCGGGCGGTCAGCACCTCGCGCATCTTGGACGAGAAATCCAAATATGGTTCCAGCCCGAGCGAACCTGATATATCATGGAAAAAGGAGCCTTCGATCGACACGATATCGACGACATGCAATCCGATCAGCGACGCATTGAAGATTCGGGCAAAATAGAAGGCGTACGCCTGTGCGTTGCGGGAGTGCTCGGAGGTGTCGATGCCGACGAGGATTTTCTTGATCAAGTGCGCGACCTCCGCGTCAGCTACCGCGATAACATGCCGCGCGGTGATGCCTCAAGAGGGGGCGGGGCCGCAGCCACAATCGGTTGGGCAGGGATGGGGGTGAAATGAGCGAACTTAGCGAGGCGCGGATAATGAGAATCGTGGACGAGCTGGCCGAGGCGGCCCAGCGGGTCGGGCTCGAGGTCCGGCGTGAAAAGATCATGCGCGAAATCGGCTACCGCACGCGCGGCGGCGCCTGCCGGTTGCGCGACAAGAACCTGGTCATTATCGATCGCGATCAGCCTGCCGCCGAGCAGCTCGAAGTGATTGCCGAAGCGCTGCGCTCGCGCGATCTCGAATCCTTGTATCTGTCCCCCGCGGCGCGGCGCGTCGTTCACGTCGGAGACGCCTCCTCCTGAGCACTGTGATGCCGCGTCCGGGCGAAACCGCGTCGGCTGGTCACACCGTAATCGATCGCAAACCCGCGATCAGTCCGGAAGATCGGATGCATACCTTCCACGCGCGGCTCAAGGAGCGCGGGCTCAAGTCCACCGGCCAGCGCGACGACATCGCACGCGTATTTTTCGAGCTGGGACATCATATCAGCGCCGAGGAACTGCATGCGGAGGTCAAGAAGGTCAACCCGCACGTCGGCTATGCGACGATTTACCGCACGCTGCGCCTGCTCAAGGAATGCGCGCTGTTGTACGAGCGTCATTTTGACGAGGGCCAGGCGCGTTACGAAGCCGTCGCCGAGCGCCATCACGATCATTTCATCTGCGAGCGATGCGGCCGGATCATCGAGTTCGAGAACGCGTCGATCGAGCGCATGCAAAACATCGTCGCCCGCGATCTCGGCGTGACGCTGACCCGGCACAAGATGGAACTGTACGGACTCTGCTCCAGCTGCCAGGCCGATCAGGGCATGTAGCCGAGAGCTGGAAGGCATTGAAGCACGCGGGACCGGATGCGCTCGACCGACTCGAGCCAATCCTCGATGAGATTCGGCGGCTCGGTGGACTCAAGGAGAAAAGTCGCGGTGCGTTCTATTGCGGCGCAATTGCATTTCTGCATTTCCACGAAGACCCGACGGGATTTTTCGCCGATCTGAAAACCGGCGGCGAATTCGTGCGATTCCCGATCAACTCGACGCCCGAGACGCAAACCTTCTTGCGCCGCACCCGAGCTGCCCTCAACGCCGTGAAGAGCGACCGCCGGAAGGGCGGCGCCTAGTCGGCCGCAGGTCCGCCGCGGCCCTGGGAGGCGCCTCGGGACCGGCGCGATGGCGATACTTCATGTCGTTGCCGCAGTGTGGACAGCTGACGTCGTCATACTTCACCACCCGTCCGCAGTACGGGCACTTGTAACGGCGCCTTCCCACCCAGTAGAAAAACGCCACCGTCAACCCCACCATCAGCAGCCCGATGATTGTTTGGCGCACGAGACTCGCTCCGAACGTATTGCAGCCGCTAACCCAGTGACCGGCACGCGCGCTCCGGTTAGACGAGCCCTTTCTTCAGCGCCTCTTCGAGCGCGCCGATATTGACCCGATGCCCATCGGCCATCACGACCAGAAATGCCTTGAGCGGCGCATCGCCCGCGGTGGCGACGTTTTCCTCGATCTTGCGAATCACCCATCGCTGGCCGCGATTGAGCAACTCGAGCTTGCCGCGAAAATCTCCGACCGCGTGCACCTTCTCGACGAAGTCGCCGGTCTTCGTCGATGGACTGCCGCCCAGGCGGCGCACATGCGCCGCTAGTTCTCCCGCGTAGTAGCCTTCGTCGTGGCCGACCTTCTTGAGCATCTCGCGCAGCTCGAGCGATTGGGTCAGCCCGGCGAGATCGTGCAGGACGCGGCCACCGGCGCGCTCGGCTTCAGCCAACAAATTGAGGAATCCTTCGAGTTGCGAGTCCACTTGTTTGCCTCCCGCATCGGTTCGCGATCAGAGCATCGGCACCACCGGGCAATACGCAGCGCTGAAAATCGCGTGACCGCTGAGCGCCAGGCGAATCAGCTCGATGACCGGCTCGACGATTCGCGCCGCCGGGCGCTGCGCGATCGACGCGACCATCCTGCCGCTGGTCAGCGATTGCAGCAGTCCCGGCTGCTCGGGAAGTTCGATGATCCCGACCGGTTGATCGGGAGCGAGGCGCGCCAATCCTTTCGCGGCCGCCATCGCGTCATCGAGTCCGCCAAGCGAATCGACCAGCTTGAGCTTGAGCGCCTGCTCTCCGGTCCAGACCCGTCCCTGCGCGACCGCATCGGCCTGCTCGACCGTGATATGGCGGCCGGCCGCGACCAGTTTCAGGAAGTACTGGTAGTCGCGCATAATCTCATCCTGGAACTGTTTGGATTGCGCGGGCGTAAAGTCGGTCCACATGTCGAACATTCCGACGTTTGCTCCGCGGCTCACGGCGTCGGTGTTCGCATAAATCTTTTGCACGGCGGGCGAGACGTTGAACTTGCCGCCGAGCACGCCAATCGAGCCGGTGATCGTGCCGGGTTCGGCGATAATCTTCGCGGCTGGAATCGATACCAGGTATCCGCCCGAAGCGGCGTATCCCGACATGCTGACGACCACGGGTTTTTTCTTCGCCGTGAGCTCGACCTCGCGGCCGATGAGTTCCGACGCGAGCATCGAGCCGCCGGGTGAATTGACCCTCAAAATGACGGCGCGAACGTCGTCATCATCGCGCGCGGACTTGAACGCCTTGGCCATGTCGTCGGCAGTCATCGCCTGGCTGTCGGGACCTGAAAATGGATCGAAGCCTTCGCCGCCGCGCTGGATCTCCCCTTCCCCGTAAATCACCGCGATTTGATCTCCGCCGCCAAAGCTGGAAAACAGGCTCGCACGTGCGTAATTGGTGTAGTCAATCACCTTGTGCAGCGAGCCGCCGTGGTGCTTCACGCGACTGCTGAATTCGTCCTCGTACTCGAGTCGGTCCACCAGGCGCGCCTTCAGGCCCGCGTCGGCATTCAACGGCGCTTGATCGATCAGGGTCTTGATCGCGTCGGGACTGAGGTTGCGCTCGGCGCCGATTGCCGCGACGATCTGATCGAACAGGCTCCCGGCCAGGCCTTCGTCCTCTTCCTTTTGCGCCGGGCTGAAGTCCTTGTTGGTGAACATGTTGGCCGCGCTCTTGTACTGGCCCGCCGAAGCGAAGTTCGGCGTGATTCCCAGCCAGTCGAGCGTGCCGCGCATGAACAACTCGCGCAGCTGCACGCCCATCAGGTTGAGGTCTCCGCGCGGCATGAGCGAGACTTCATCCGCGGCGCCCGCAACGATGTAGGGCAAATTGCCCGCGCCCGATTCGCCGGCGGTCTCGATATAGGCGGTCGTCCATTTGCCGTGGCTCTTGAACGACTGGATCAGTGCGACGATCTCCTGCGCCTGCGCCAGTTCCATCTCGGGGTTGATAACCCTGATTTCCAGCCCGACGATCTTCGGATCCTTCGCCCCCTGGTCGATCGCATTGCGCAGCTCGTTGAGCGCCGTCTGATGCGTACTCAGAAGGGCGAGCAGGCCGGTGCCGCCGCGCTCGACCACCGATCCGTTAAGTTCGACTTCCAGAACAGAGTTGGGCTGCACTCGATGCGAGATGTAGTCCGAGATTGCGACGATCGCGAACAGCACCGCGATTATGATCGCCGTTCGAAAAATCCATCGAAAAAACCTTCTGAACATTCACTCCTCCGAACTGCGAAGGCGCGCCGATCCGCCTTGGCGGAGTCAAAATGACGCGCCGCCGGGCGCGTTGCCTTGACAGTCGCAACTGGCAAGGATAGCCAACCATACCCGATTCCATGGAGCCAGTCGCCGATATACAGCCGCCCGGGCCTGCCGTCCCGGGCAATCCGCCGGAACCGCTGATGAACCAGCGCGAGGCCGGCGCGATTCATCGGAGGATCGTCGCGCTCGCCTTCGCCGCCTGGATTTTTGATTTCTACGACCTGATTCTCTATTCGTTCCTGCTGGTCCCGGTTGCGCGCGAACTCCATCTGACGCCGGCGCAGTCGTCGATTGCGCTGGGCACATCGCTGCTGATGACGGCGCTCGGTGGAGTCATTTTCGGCTTCCTCGGCGATCGCTTCGGACGAAAACCAATGATCGCAACCACGGTCGCGATCTACGGCGTCGGCAGCGCGCTGTGCGGATTAAGCCATACTCTACCCCAACTGATCTTATTTCGATCGATAACCGGGCTTGGGATGGGCGGCGGATGGGCCCCCGGACAAAGTCTGATTGCCGAAAGCGTTCCGGCCGAGCGCCGCGCGCGATACGCAGCATACGTGCAGACGGGAGCGCCGCTGGGGGTTTTGTTGGCGGCGGCGGCGGGCGGTTATCTCGCTCCGGCGATCGGATGGCGTCTGACCTTCATGATTTCCGCGATCCCCGCCGTATTTGTCGTCGCCGCCGTGCTGAAGTGGATGCCGGAGAGCGACGTCTGGCAGCGCACGCGCACGAGTCTTACCCGCGGCGTCGACTTGCGCGCGATTCTCGTTCACAAGCGGATCTTCGTGCTGCTGTTCGTAGTCGTCCTGCTGAACTCCGAGGCGTACTGGTTCACGTACACGTGGATGCCGGGATACCTGGAACTCAAGCGCGGGCTGACCGCGGCGGGCGCCGGCCGCATGATGATGAAAATGCAGGTGGGCGGCGTGCTCGGCTACCTGACGTTTGGACGCGTCGCGGACCGATTCGGCCGCCGGCCCGCGTTTTGCGCATACGGGATGCTGATGGCGGCCGGCACAATCCCGCCGACCGTACTGTGGAATTCAGCGCTGGCTGTGCCCGGACTCATCTCGGCTGCGATGTTCACGGCGGGATTCGGCACCGGTATCTGGTCTGGCGTCGCGCCGATGATCGCCGAGTTGTTGCCGACGCGGATTCGCAACACTTCGCTTGGACTGTTGCTCAACGTCACGCGTGGATTTCAGTTCTTCACCCCGATCCTGATTGCGGCGCTCGGCGCGCGGTTTGGTTTCGGCGCGACGCTTTCGCTCGGCGCAGTCTTCTCGACGCTGGGCGCTTTGATGGTCTGGATACTGCCCGAGACGCGCGGCCGCTCAATCACCGCAATGGACTGATCGGCGGATTCGCAATTTATGCCGGTGCGCCCGCAGCAGTGGCGCGCGCGACAACGGAGCGCGGCGTTAACATTGGGTGCAGTGGTCACCCCTGCCTACCGGCCGGCCGGACCAATCGCGATTCCCACCGGGCCATAAAGCCCCGTGTAAGGACCGCCGATACCACCGGCTGGCGCGACATCGCCGTCGCTGCCGGCTCCAAAGATCAGAATCGCATCGATGCCAGCTTGTGCTTGTTCGTACTGGCCGATTTCGACGGTGGTGCCGCCCACGGGAATGCCCTCTGTGATTGCCGTCCGCCCATTCTGAACGACGGTTCCCCGAGCCACAGGCATTCCCCCAAACACCTGTGTCTGCACCTGGCCCCTGAACCCGAAGTTCAACACATAAATGTTCCCGTATGAATCGACCGTGATTCCGTTGGGCAACCGAAGTTCGGTTTTCGCACCGCTAATCGTGGCGATGGGCATAACATCACCGCTGCTGCCGGGGGCATAGACGGTAACGCTCGCGGGGCCGGTTGGAGCACACGTAACATAGCGAAAAACATCGAGCAGCTCGTAATACGTGCATTTCAGGGGCCCTTGGTTAGCCACATAGATGTTTCCGCTATGATCCACAGCGATTGCCGAAGGCGTGGCAAGCTGGGTATCGGGACCGACGATGACGGCGCTGGGCTCGGCATTACCATGGCTGCCGGCTCGATAGGTGGCGATGCTGTCGGCGCCGGTCTGGTAGCAGGATCGTTGATTACATCCTACGCTGCTCCGATTTGCTACATAGACATCGCCGTGAGCGTCCACCGCCATGCCGGTCGGAGAGTTCTTTCCGCTGCCGTCGATGTTGAACGTGGCTTTCGGCGTCACATCGCCAGAACTACCCGCTGGATACACTGTGATCGCATTGCCGTTATTCAGCACAAAGATGCTCCCACTGGAATCCACTGCGACTCCGAAGGGGTTAAGGAGTCCCGTGTTGTCTCCGGCGATCGTGGCGATAGGCGGACCGGCGCCGTAGCTGACTGCGGGATAGATAGTGACAATGCCGAGTCCGCGCGGGCCCCCTGACTGGTTCGCCACGTAGATGTTCCCAGCGGAATCCACCGCAATGCCGGAAGCGCCATCGATTCCGCTAAAACTGCTGGTGATCGTGGTGGTCGGGACCGCATCGCCGCTGCTACCCGCCGGATAGACGGTTACGCTGCCACCCCCGGTCGGCCCGCCGTAGCTGTTCGCTACGTAAAGGCTCCCACCCGAATCCAGCGCGATGCCACTGGGTCCGTTCAGTCCCGTATCGGTGCCGGCGATGCTTGCGCTAGGGGACACGTTGCCATTGCTACCCGCTGGGTAAACATTGACGCCGTAGCCGACGCCATTTACGTAACCCACCGCATACAGGTTCCTGCTGGAATCCAGCGCGATGCCCCATGGATAGCTGAGACCTGTACTGTCGCCGGCGATAGTAGCGACGGGCGGAGCATTACCGTTGCTGCCGGCCGGATAGACGGTGATGCTGGCGTCATATTTGAGATCACTGCTGGTATTGGCAATGTTGTTGTTGGACACATACATGTTACCGCCGGAATCCAGCGCGATGCCGATGGGGTAGGCAAGTCCCGTCGCGGCGCCGCTGATTGTCGCGATCGGCGCTACGTTCCCATGGCTCCCGGCAGGATAAACGGTAACCGTGCCCCGGTCGTAACTTTCGTGCCGCACGACGGGCCCGCCCAAACTGTTTGCGACATAGATGTCTCCCTGGGAGTCCAGTGCGATACCGGCAGGGTTATCAAGCCTGGTTTTGCGACCGGCGATAGAGGCAACGGGAGCCTCGTTGAGAATTCCAGTGCTGCTCGCCAGCGGCGGATAGACCGTGATACTGTCATTCGCACCGTTCAGCACGTAGATCTTACCGCTCGCATCCAATGCGATCCCGTTTGGATTGGCGAGCCGGGTCTTTGAACCGCCGATCACGGCAATCGGCGGTACGTTGCCGTTGGCGCTGGCCGCATAGACCGTGACCGTGTTGGTCGGGGCATTTGTAACGTAGATCCTGCCGCTTGCGTCCCGGGCAATGCCCTCGGGATCGGCCATATCGGTCGTCACGCCGATTGGCGCAACATCGCCGCTACTGCCGGTCGGGTAGGCGGTCACATCGTAGCTATTGGCAACGAAGATTGTAGGATGGTTCGGTCCGGCCGCCGCGTTGACCGCAATACCGATCACGCCAGACATGAGAGCGGCGACGGCCCAGGTTTTTGCGACGTTCATCTTGCTTTAGCCGGAATTTTCATCTTGAAACGCGATGGAGATTGGCACCAAGACACGCGGTTAGCAAACGCAAAGTTTACGCCCATATTTGACTCTAAGGGCTTTCCACGGCGCCGCAACCGCGCTGGATTGATCGGCATTACAAACGGGCTGACCCCCGTATCACGGCGAACTGCCCAGCGGCTTGTGCACGACCGTCGAGCCGTCGAGATACGGCTCGTCACCGATCCAGCTCACGTGAATCGTCGTCACGGCCTCGACGCCTTGCAGCATCAGGTCGGTCGTCATCGTTTGGGTATGCGATCCTCCAGCGCCGTGGCGGCCATCGGTCAACGCCTCGGCCATCGCGCGTCCGGCGGGCACCGCGCCCCCGGGGCCGATATTCGGCAGGATACCCAGTATCTGCGTGATCGTCGGCGCAATGTCGGTGTTGGCGGTGGGATTGAAATCGACGAATCCGCGCCGGAAGTCCGGGCCAATCGCGGCGCAAAAATTATGAATCTCGCGCTCGCCTGCCGCGCCATGCATCCCCATCCCGGTGGTGAACGTTTGGCTGGTCCCGTTGTCCGCGTACACGAGTCCCTTTACCGGATGCACCAGTTCGGCGGATTTGTTGGGCGTCGAGACCTGTCCGGTTCCGCCTATCAGGAACGCGGGATTGCCCGGCCCGGTAAGGCCCTTGTTGTCGGCGTCGGGTTCCTCGCGAAATGAAATCACCAGGTCCGGCGAGCGCGCGGGATTGTACAGGCCGACGACGCGCTGGCTGAAGGTGCCGTCGATCCATCCGAGGTACGGCTTCGGCGCGCGCCGGCTGCGGCCATGGCGGCTGCGCTCATCGGGAGGATTGGCGGACTCGCGCGAAAAGATCGGCCCGCACCATTCCTGCGCCTCGGCGAAGTTGACGATCTTCTGCAGCACCGCGCGACGCGCCTCGGGCGTGGGAAATTCGGTCGGCGACAGGTAAATCAGGTCCGCGCCGCCGTTGGGGGCGACGATGACGTCGGTGCTGTCGTGCGATTTCTTGATCCCCGCCGACACCAGCATCTCCGACAGAATGATTCGCAACTTAATCGTCGCGAAGCCGTGGTCCGAGACGACTATCAGGTCGGTTTTGTCCGCGATGCCCAGCGCGTCGATCGCCGCCCGAAGACGCATCAGGTTGTTGTCGCAAAGGCTCAACGCCTCCATCGCGGGCAACGTGCCCAACCCTGCAACGTGCTGCGTGAGATCGGGATTGTGCTGCCACAAGACGACCAACGCAGGCCGGCCCGCATCCGCCGCGCGCTTGGCGGCCGGCAAGGCGTCTTCCATCACCAGCCGCGCGAAGTACAAGTCGCGCTGCTCATCGGCGATCCCGGTTTTCGAATCGGGCGGCATCGCGGAGTTTATTTTCTGACTCACCGACTCCGGCTCGACCAGATCGTCGGAGGCAAACAGGTAATCCTTGTGCGGCTCGCCGACCATATCCTTGCCGTCGACGATCGTTTCAACGCGATTGTCAAACACCGAGGTCGGTCCCTGCTTGCCGATCACGCTGACGTAGCCGCCCTCGCGCGCGACCTCCTGCGTGATCGTGTCCAACCCGATCAAACGGCCCTTGAATCCATCCGCCCCGTTCAAGTTGACGATCGCCCTGGCGCCCTCCGTCCAGACCATCCAACCCTGCCCGTCTTTCGCAATCGTCGGCGCCCCCGGCTTGCTCTCGCTCGGAGAAATGTTGCCGATGGAGGCCGGCGTATCTGCCGAGGGCCCCAGATAGAACACGTTGCCCTCCAGTCCGTTGACGCCGGGCGGCGCTCCCGTGGCGAGCGCGGTGGCGTTGACCATCGTAAGGGTCGGGAAGATCGAGTGATGGCGGTCGAACCGCACGCCCTCGCGCGCCAGCCGGTAAAGATTCGGCGTGTCGCGTTGTGTGACGCAGTCGGGCCGCAGCCCATCCCATACCATCAGCACCACGATACGGCCGCGGCCGCGATGCGCCTCAAAATGCTCTTGCGCCCGGCCAGGCGCGGCTGCAAAGGCGGCTGCGGCGACTACAAATGACAGAAGGACCGCGAGAATTTTGGGCCAGCGTCGAGTGGAGAACATTCGATCGGTCATCAAAGCGGCCTGCGACCGACTGTGTCAATCGTTCTTCGATGAAATTCATCCTGCGGCAGGGGCCGCGCCCGCCAACGGCGGGAGGCCTTAACACTGGGTGCAAGGGTCACTCTTGCAGGTGCAACTCTATTTTCGATTTGGTAGCGTGACCGGAGAACTGCGCGAAAACTGCGGAGGAACACCAGGTTGCGTATCGCACTGCTCGGACAGGCGGCATTCGCGGAAAAAGCGCTCGAGGCGCTCGTCAACCACGGCGACGAAATCGTTCACGTCTTCGCACCGCCGGACCCGCCCGCCGGCAAGGCGGACGCGCTGGCCGCCAAGGCGCGCGCGATGGGCTTGCCGCTTAGCCAGCCAAAGTCGTTCAAGAACGACGCCACCTTCGAGGATTTCAAAGTGCTGGACGCCGACCTGGCCATCCTCGCGTTCGTCACCCTGATTGTTCCCGAGCGAATTCTGTACACACCGCGCTACAAGTCGATTTGCTTTCACCCTTCCCTCCTCCCGCGCCATCGCGGCGCCAGCGGCATCAACTGGGCAATAATCCAGGGCGACGCGGAAACAGGAATCACCTGGTACTGGCCGGATAAGGGTATCGACACTGGACCGATCCTCGTGCAGAAGCGCGTGCCGATCGCGGAGAACGACAGCGTCGGCTCCATTTACTTCAACACGCTCTTCCCGATGGGAATCGACGCGATGGTCGAAGCGGTCGATCTGATCAAATCCGGCGACGCGCCCGCACTCGTGCAGGACGAGAGCAAGGCGACCTACGAGCCGCCGTGCCGCGACGAACACGCGAAGATCGATTTTGCGAAACCGGCGCGCGAGGTCTTTAACCTGATTCGTGGATGCGACCCGCAGCCGGGCGCGTTCGCCGGCGTCGGCGATAAACGGATGCGGCTTTACGAGGCCAGCTTCGAAGCAGGCCGCTCAGACAACGAAAGCGCACCGGGAACGCTAGTCGCCATCGACTCCGATGGAATGAAGCTCGCGCTTGCGGGCGGGACGATTACGCTCAAGCGAGTCCGAATCGATCCAAATACCAAAAAAGTCGCACCCGCCGAGCTCGCAGCCGCCGGCGAGATCCGCCTCGGCACAAAGCTGACGTAGGTCCTTCGAGTCGCCGTTATTTCGGCTTGAGGCGGGGATCGTCGGCCGAGACGCATACCGATTCCTCGGTCCGTCTCGTCATTTCCGACTTGCTAAGGGGATGCATTTTGGCCTTCAGCGTGGCATCCGATGCAGCCTGATATTCGGATGGCGTCATAGGGTTTTCGATTGCGTCTTTCAGCGACCGCTCGCATTCCTTAGCGGACTCAAAGCTCACGCTTTTTCTCCACTTCGACAGGGGCGCACCTGCGTCAACTCGGTTGTAAGCATTGACCGGCGGAATCATCCGATACCAGGCAACGATCGCGAGCGCGGCGGCGTGGCGGGGCTCCATGCGGGTCTCTTTATCAAGGCCCGCCGGAAAGCAAAAGATCGGGAGCCGCTTGCGCCGGGCGCTGTTCCGTCGGAGTCCTTTGCGCTACCATCGGTCGCGTTCACGAGAGGTTTACCTGGATGCGCCTGTGCATCGGGACGGCCAAGGGCATTGTAATTCTGGATCCCTCGCGCGGGGGAGTTCCATTGATGGTGCTTGCCGATCCGTCGGCCATCTGGTGCATGGCCCAGGATGCCGCCGATCCCACGCTCATCTACGCCGGCTCGACCGAGTACGTCCGCGGCAAGGGCACGCTCGCGCGCTCTACCGACGCCGGCAGAACCTGGACCGACGTGACTCCCCCGCTCGCGCGCGAGGAAGAGGTCTGGTCGATCGCCGCATCGCCCGCGGTGAAGGATCGCGTGTTCATCGGGACCTCGCACGCCCGCCTGTTTCGCAGCGACGATCGCGGACACGTCTTCAAGGAATGCGACGGCTTCCTGAAAATACCGGGGCGCGACCGCTGGACGTTTCCGCCGGCGCCGCATATCCCGCACGTGCGTTCCATCGCCTTCGATCCGCATGAGCCGTCCACGATGTACGTCGGCGTCGAGGAGGGCGGCGTCTTCCGCTCGCGCAACGACGGCGCGTCATTCGAGCCGCTCAACGACGGCCTCTATTGGGATGTTCATACCGTCGCGGTCGATTCGCGCGATTCGCTCCGCCTCTACGCCACCACCGGCAATGGGTTCTACTTGTCCGGCAACGCCGGCAAATCGTGGCATCACGTAACCCGCGGGCTCAACCGCATCTACACCGTTCCGCTGCTCGTAAGCCGGCCCGACAGCGAAGACGTTTTCACCGCCGCCGCGATGGGCCCGCCGCCCACCTGGCGCGTCGGACCGGCCGGCGCGGACGCGGTGTTGTTTCGCAGCAACGATCGCGGCGAAAGTTTCACCGCGATTTCCGGCGAACAGAGTTTTGGTCGCGGGATGGTGATGCGGCTGAAGGCCGATCCGGAGAACAACGAAAGCGGCTTCTTCGCGGTCTGCAACGACGGCTCTATCGTTCGCGCAACCGCTGATGGGTCATCGTTTGCGACGATCGCGGAGAAACTTCCGCCCGCCTACGACCTCGCAACAATTCCATGAGCGCATTGCCGGCGGCTGAAGCAACTTGACTATCCCGGACGCGTATGGATCTGCGCGTCCAGGACCGATCCGCGCCTCTACCGCAACTCGACCGGGGTCGACCCTTCGGTCACTTTCTTCGCGATTATCACCGCCGTCGATCGAGGCACCAGCCGTGTCGCATTGGCGCGCACCCAGTTGAACCATCCCGAGATAACACTCGGTTGCTTGCCGAGCGCGTCGAGCGCGACCCGCACTACGTTTTCCGCCGGCTCGCCATGGTCGGGCCCCACGCTCTCTCCCGCCACCGCCTGGAACTCGGTCTTCGTGGGGCCCGGCTCTATCACGAGCGCGTCGATGCCCGTCCCGCGCATCTCGCCCCACAACCCCTCGCCGAACAGCAGATCGAATCCCTTGGTTGCGCTGTAAACCGCATGCAGCGGCAGCGGCTGGCGTCCCGCGACCGATCCCACGATGATCACCGCGCCGCGTCCACGCTTGACCATCCCGGGCATGATGCGGCTGGTCAGCACCACCGGCACCACGCAGTTTACCACCACCATCGCGCGCAGCCGGTCGATTGCCAGCTTGTCGAAACGGCCCGCGTAACCGAAGCCGGCGTTGTTGACCAGAAACGCGATCGGCAAATCCGCGACTGCGTCGGCCAGCCGATCCGCGCCGTCCGCCGCCGCGAGATCGACCGCGACCACCCGCGTATCGACGTGAAAATTCTGGCGCAGTTCCGCGGCGAGCGCGTTCAGCCGTTCCTCGCGCCTGGCCGTCAGCACTATCGACATGCCCTCGCGCGCTAGCGCACGCGCAAACTCAAGCCCGATTCCCGCCGACGCGCCCGTCACGAGAGCCCACTCGCCGTACTTCTCACGATATTTGCGCCCATTGTCTGCCATCGCGATTTCCTCCCGCTGCGATGCGGCTCGTCCTGTACCCGCGCCGCTCTGTGCCACTAGAATCTAGCAGCTTGTGGGGTCTCAATCCTGACCCGTGAAAAAGTGAAAATGTGAAAAACGAAACCCCGGGGCATGCAGATGGCAGAATCGATATCGAAGGCAGTTCTAATCACCGGATGCTCGACCGGGATCGGCCGCGCCACCGCCGAGCGGCTCGCGTCGCGCGGATGGAACGTGTACGCGACCGCGCGTAACGCCCAGTCGATCGCCGACCTCGCCTCGCGGGGATGCAAAACGCTCGCGCTCGACGTATGCGACGAAGTCTCGATGTCCGCGGCGGTGCAAGCGGTCCAGCTTGCCGAGGGCGCCGTCGGCGTGCTCATCAACAACGCCGGCTACGGCCTTTTGAGTGCCTTCGAGGAAGTGCCGATGACGGACATTCGCCGCCAGTTCGAGACCAATGTGTTCGGACTGATCGCGATGACCAAGCTGGTGCTGCCCGCGATGCGCCGCCAGCGATGGGGCCGCATCGTCAATCTGAGCTCGATGGGCGGCAAGCTGACTTTCCCGGGCGGGAGCTACTACCACGCGACCAAGTTCGCGGTTGAAGCGCTCAGCGACGTGCTGCGGTTCGAGGTGAAGGGTTTCGGCATCGACGTCATCGTCATCGAGCCCGGCCCGATCAAAACACGCTTCGGCGACACCGCCGTCGGCGGTATCGTGGCACCCGAGGATTCGCCCTACGCGGCATACAACGCCATGCTCGAAAAGCAGATTCGCGAGGCATACGAAGACGGCCCGATGGCGCGCTTCGCGGCGCCGCCCGAAGCGGTCGCCGAAGTGATCGAAGCTGCAATCGCATCGGCGCATCCGAAGACGCGCTACAAGGTCAGGCTCGCCGCACGCGTCCTGATGGGCCTTAGGCGCGTGCTGCCCGACCGCGCTTTCGATGCGTTCCTGCGGACCCAATTTCCCCCGCCCGCACCGTGAAGACGGTCCATTATGCAGCCGCCGGGATTGAAAAGCTCGGGACTGTTCAGGGATGAACTGTTCAGCCTTACCCCGGCGGATTTGGCGTGCTACGCGTACGGTATGGACAATCGTCAGGATGCCCCATACTCGCCCGGTTCGCCCGAATTCGGGCGACGCCCGCTTCCGCCAGAAATAATTTTTGACGGAACGAAGCTACCCATAGAACCGCGCCGTCGCAAAACCACAACATATTGTATAGTTGCCCCTTTCCAGCCCGATCGACCACTCAAATCCGGGGTTCCTCGCTGCAAGGCTGGCTGAGCTCACAGGATGACAAGGGAAGCCCTGCGGGCTTGACATTAGAGCGAATAAAAAGCGAAAATGGCTATGCCGTCAGATGAATGCCGTCGCCACATTGCCCCTCTACTCGTCCCCGCCCGAGGACCTCGACGTGACCCGCGGCGTCGAGTTTATCGAGATGCCGGTGCGGCAGATTCTCAATCGATGCGACAGCCCGCGCGTGCCGTTTCGATGGACCATCAACCCGTATCGCGGCTGCGAGTTCGGATGCGTGTACTGCTACGCGCGCTACACTCACGACTTTCTGGAGCTGCGCGACCCGATGGACTTCGAGCGCAAAATCTTCGTCAAGCGGATGGCGGCCGAGGTCCTGTCGCGCACGCTCTCACGCACGCCAATCGGCACCGACGCGATCGCCATCGGTACGGCGACCGACCCCTATCAGCCGGCCGAGCGGAAGTACGGGCTCACGCGCTCGATGCTCGAAGTCTTCGCCCAGCTGTCGGGGCCGGACCTGTCGATCACGACCAAATCCAGCTTGATCGTTCGCGACCTCGAGCTGCTGAAAAGGATCAATCGGCGCTCGAAGCTGTCGGTGAACTTCTCGGTGATAACGCTCGATCGAAAACTGCAACGAATCCTCGAGCCGCGAGCGCCGCGCCCGGGCCTGCGGCTGCGCGCGCTGTTCGAGCTGGCGCGGGCGGGAATCCGATGCAACGTGCTCATGATGCCGATGATTCCGGGACTGACCGACAATCCCGCGGCGATCGAGAGCGTGATTCGCGGCGCGCAGCGCGCGGGCGCGTCGGGAGTGTGGTGGCGTTCGCTGTTTCTGAAACCCGCGGCGGCGCGCCGATTCATTCCATTCGTCAGGGAGCGATTCCCGCATCTGGCGGAGCGTATCGATATGTTTTACGCGCGCGCTGCGTACGTTCCGCATGCCTATGACGATCGGATGGGCGTGATTTTCGATCGCATCCGCGCGCGCTACGGCTTCCCCATCGACCACGAACGCTGCATGGCGGCTCAGCCGGCCGCCGCGTCGCAGCCACCGCGCCAGCTATCGCTATTGGCAGAGAGATAAGATCGGACATGCGAAACCTCACGTAGGTTTCGCGCTTCCCGTAGAGAAAAAATTGGCAGGCTGTTCAATGGCACATTGGGACAAACACCACCTCTGGCGTGAGCACGATGGTCCGCAGCGCCGCTGCGTTTACAGGTACGACGCGTGGGGGCGATTACTCAACGACCGTTCTAGATCCAGGCGACTTGACTGTAGTGTGGACTGCGCATGACTATACCCTTGGCCAAAAGCATCAAAACGCATGGTGGGAACAAATCGCATACTGATGGGCAATTGCACGCTGAATCGATGAGCACGATCGCGGTAGTAAGCGACACCTCAGAAGGTAATGACGATGATATCTTGCCGCCCCGCAACTGCGCTGTCTCTTGCCTTGGCGTTTCTTTTTCTTTGCGGGTCACGCGGCCTAGCGGCCGGCACTGTGCAGGCGATCGACGAGACCGCCGTCGGGCCAACTGAAATCGGCTATGTCGAGGCGGCCATCGGGGGCCATAGTCAGCCGGGCGCGCGGGGATCCGTTGTCATTTCTCTCGCTTCGTTGGGCGAGGCGCTTCCGACCTCACCCTCGTGCTTTACGGAGCAGGGATGTGGATTCACGACCGCTCTCAGGCCCGGATTTACGGTGAATGGATGCAGCCCGCCGACACCCGACACTCACCATGAGAATTTCGCCTTCAACTTGTCGGGTACCTTTTGCCAGCAGCCGAATGGCGCTTGGACCTACAGCGGTTCGTTCGCCGTGACGTCGAGTGACGGTAGCCCCGCAGTTGGGAACGGAACCGTCGAGGCCGCAGGCGGTCAGAACGGGCAGAGCATAGTCACTCTCTTCGGCGTGCTTGCCCAATAGCCGAATACCAGCGTCCTCGATTGGAGGCTGATGAACAGTCTCCGGGTGCGGCGCAGATGCCGCGGCAACTATCGCTGGGCGGCCTTCTGGAATCCCGCTTAAGCGCCCAAATCCAAGGGACGGCGACATCTCCATCAGCATCGCCATCGACACAAAATGTTCCAACAGGGAGGAAGTCCCGCATCTTTTCTTATCACTGGGTGCAGGGTCACCCCTGTTGGTGCGCGGGGCGGGACTTGAACCCGCACGGTATTGCTACCACCAGCCCCTCAAACTGGCGTGTCTGCCATTCCACCACCCGCGCATCGTGCGTACCGGCCGGAGCGAGGTTGAGGGTCTGAGCGCTCCGGCGCAAATCCGAAAGTCGGCTGTTGCTTCTATTACTTCTTCGTCGACGACGGCGTCGCGGGTCCGGCGGGATTTTGGGCGGCCGGGGCCGGCGCCGCGGGAAGCGCGTTCTTGGGCGCCTGCTTCGACGCCGGCATCACGCTCGACGGCGCCGACGAGAACGGCCGATCGAAGATACTGCCGGTCACGCGCCGCGCTGAAGCCAGGGCCAGGAAGATCGAGCTCGCGAAGAAGATTATCGCCAGCGACCACGTCGCTTTAGTCAGCGCATTGCCCGCTCCGCTCGCGCCGAAGACGGTCTGGCTCGAACCGCCGAAAACGGCGCCGACCTCCGCACCCTTGCCCTGCTGCAGCAGGATAATGATGCACATTGCCACGCAGACGATCACGTGAACCGAAACAACGATTGAAACCATTTTGTCTTCTTCAGCGAGTCCGCGCCCTTACGATGCGCGCGAACGAGTCAGCCTTTAAGCTTGCCCCGCCGACCAGAGCCCCGTCAATATCGGGCTTGGACACGAGCGAGTCAACATTGTCGGCGTTTACGCTGCCGCCGTAAATGATCCGCACCGCCGACGCGCGTTCGGGACCGTATCGTTCGAGGATCGCGCCGCGGATTGCTGCGTGTACCGATTCGGCCTGCTCGGGCGTCGCGTTGCGCCCGGTGCCAATCGCCCACACCGGCTCGTACGCAATCGCCACTGCGGTCACATGATCGTCGCCAACGTTCTCGAGCCCGCGCTGGAGCTGATGCAGCACGACATCCAGCGCACGGCCGCTGTCGTGTTCGTCCTGGGTTTCGCCGACGCACAGAATCGGCGCCATTCGGTGCTTCAGCGCAGCGAGCACCTTCTTGTTAATCAGTTCATCGCTTTCATGAAAAATGTGCCGGCGCTCTGAATGGCCGGCGATGACGTGGGTCACGCCATAGCTCTTCAGCATCGGCGGCGAGACTTCGCCGGTGAACGCGCCTTTGTCCTCGTGGTGCATATTTTGCGCGCCCAGCAGAATCGACGAGCCTGCGAGCGCCTGCGCCACCGCCGGGATGAGAATAGCGGGCGGCGCGACCATTACGTCGCGATCTTTCGCCAGCGCCGCGGCGTCGCAATCGATCTCGGCGCGGATTGCGGCGATCAGCGCGCGGGCCTCGACCGGCACAAGATGCATCTTCCAGTTCCCGGCGATTAGTTTCCTGCGCACGCGCGTCCTTCCTGTCCGTACGATGTCAGACTTCGAGCGCCTTCACGCCGGGCAGCACGCGGCCTTCCAGATATTCGAGCGTGGCTCCGCCGCCGGTCGATATATGCGTGAACTTGTTCGCCCACGGCGCATGCGCGAAGGCCGCCGCCGTGTCGCCGCCGCCGATTATCGAAATGACGCCTGATTGATTGGCCAGCGCTTCACCGACTCGCATCGTGCCGCCGGCGAACGCCGGGATCTCGAAGAATCCGAGCGGGCCGTTCCATATAACGGTTTTGGCACGCGCGATTTCCGCGATAAACGCCGCCGCGGTATCCGGTCCGATGTCGAGCCCCATCATCTCGGAAGGAATTTCGGTGACTGTATGAGGCGTCGCGTCGGCTTCGGGAGCGGATGCGATAATATGATCCGACGGCAGCACGATTTTGACGCCTTTTCGCGCGGCCTCGGCGAGCAACTCCTTTGCCAGCTCGAGCTTGTCGTCCTCGACGAGCGAGCGGCCGACGGCGACCCGCTGAGCCTTGAGAAACGTGTACGCCATCGCGCCGCCAATCAGGATCGCATCGACCTTGGTCAGCAGATTTCTGATCAGCCCGATCTTGTCGGAGACTTTTGCGCCGCCCAGGATCGCGACCGACGGCCGCCGCGGGTTCTCGGTGACCGCGCGCAACGCATCGAGTTCGCGCATCATCAGGAATCCGGCCGCGCGCTCCGCGATGAATCGTGTGACGCCGACCGTCGAGGCGTGCGCGCGATGGGCGGCGCCGAAGCCGTCGTTCACATAGACCTGTTTGTGGCGCGCCAGTTCATGCGAGAAGTCGCGATCGTTGGCTTCCTCTTCTTTGTGGAAGCGCAGATTTTCGAGCAGGATCGCTTCGCCCGGCTTGAGCGCCTCGATCATTTTGCCGGTGTGATCGCCGATGCAGTCGGGCGCGAGCGCGACCTTCTGCCCGAGCACCTTCGATAGATACTCGGCGACCGGCTTGAGGCTGAGCTCGGCGCTGCGCTCTTTGGGACGCCCCAGATGCGAGCAGAGCACGGCCGACCCGCCATGCTCGAGTATGTAGCGAATGGTGTCGAGGCTCGCGTCGATTCGCGCCGGGTCCTGGATCTTCCCCTCGTGGATTGGCACGTTGAAATCGCATCGCACGAGCGCCTTCTTGTCTTTCAACTCAAGGCGCGTGATCGGTAAGACAGGCATCGCGGCGACTCACTCCCGGGTCAGCTCGGTTGCGCCGGCTAAAGCTGGCCGGCGACGAACGCGGCGACTTCCGCGAGCCGGTTCGAGTAGCCCCACTCGTTGTCGTACCACGAAAATACTTTCACCAGCCTGTTTCCAATCACCTTGGTCAACGGCGCGTCGAAGATCGACGAATGCGGATCGCCGTTGAGGTCGACCGAGACGATCGGCCCTTCGCTGTAGGCGAGAATCCCCTTGAGCGGGCCATCCGCCGCCGCTTTCATCGCGGCGTTGACGGATTTTACCTCGGCGTCCTTGTCAATCGTCACGGTCAGGTCAACGAGCGAGACGTTCGCCGTCGGCACTCTGATCGCGAGTCCGTCGAGCTTGCCCTTGAGCGCGGGCAGCACGAGGCCGATCGCTTTTGCGGCGCCGGTCGAGGTCGGGATCATCGAGACCGCCGCGGCCCGCGCGCGCCGCAGATCCTTGTGCGGCCCATCCTGCAGGTTCTGATCCGAGGTGTAGCTATGCACGGTGGTCATCAGGCCGTGGACGATTCCGAAACTGTCATGCAGGACTTTTCCAATCGGCGCGAGGCAGTTGGTGGTGCATGACGCGTTGGAAATCACGTCGTGCTTCTTCGCGTCGTAAGCGTGCTGGTTGACGCCCAGGCATAGCGTGACGTCGGCGCCGTCGGCGGGCGCGCTGATGACGACTTTTTTCGCGCCGGCAGAAAGATGCATCGCGGCCTTGTCGCGCGCCGTGAACAGGCCGGTGGATTCGACGACCACCTGCACGCCGAGTTTGCTCCACGGCAATTTGCCGGGGTCGCGTTCCGCCAGCACCTGGAGCGGCTTGCCGTCGAGGAAAATAATTCCGCCTTCGGCCTTGACCTCATGACGCAGCGTGCCGTGGATGGAATCGTATTTGAGCAGATGCGCGAGGGTGGGCGCGTCGGTGATGTCGTTGACGGCTACGATCTCGAGTTCCTTTTTGGCCAGGGCCGCGCGCAGGAACATTCTGCCGATCCGGCCGAATCCGTTTATCCCGACTTTTATCGCCACCGATCAATCCTCCCGAGAGCGCGTTGTGTGCCCGTGAAAAGTGAAAAAGTGAACCGCTGAAAATCAACAACCCGAACCTTAGATAAGTCCGGGTCCGATGTACAGATTGTACGCCGGGGCGCGTCGCGAACGCAGGGGGCAGGCCCATCGACTTGCTCATGCCGTTGATTGCAGATGTGTTCAGGGCGCGCGCGCGGACAGGCTGTTGATCGAGCGCAAATAGACGAACAGCGCGATCGAGAACAACGCCACGTCCAGCGCGAGCTCCAGCCACATCCGCGGTCGCGATGGGGCGCCGACCCCGAAACAGCCGCAGTCGAGCGTGAGACCTCGAAGCAGAGCAGACCCCAACGCGGTGAAAAACATGACGGAAATGACAGCGACCGCGAGCGCTGCGACCCGCCTGGTCGGGGGCGCGAGCAGCAGGACGCCGCATGCGACCTCGAATGGCGGCAGACCCAGCGCCAGCAGGTTGATGAGCACCGCGGGCAGAATTGCGAATGCAGCGGTGCTGTCCGCGAACTGGAGCGGGTCGCGGATCTTGTCGATGCCCGCGTAAATGAATACGGCAGCTACGGCGATGCTGACCGCGAGCACCGCATAGTTTCGACGCGAATTGCCGGCAGGCATCATCGCGCGCTCCCGGTCGATGCCGGCAGCCCGGCCGCCGACCATGCATCCCACCCGCCGGTGAAGACACTGACGTTGCCAAAGCCGAGACTCAGCAACGCGTTCGCGACGAGCCGGCTGTCATGACATTCGCCGCCCGAGCAGTACACGATGATCGGCTTGTCATGGGCAGCCTGCAGCACGCCGGCCAGGTCCCGATAGTCGTGCGCGAAGTCGTCGCGCGCGAGATTGAGCGCTCCCGGTACGTGTCCCTGTCCGAAGAACTCGGACGGCCGGGCATCAAGGATGAGGGCGCTTTTGCCCTCGACGGCTGAACGGAATTCCTCAAGCCCGACAGTTGCCGCAGGCGCGATCTTGAACGGCGCCGCCGAGACCAGAGTCGTCAGCTCCGCATCGAACCGCTGCTCTGGCGCTTGGTACACGATAGGAAGTGGACTGGGGGAAAAACGGTTCATCACGAGCCCAGCCGCCAGGGACGCGATTGCGAGCAGCACAAGCACCGCGAGATCGCGCAGAATTTGCGATCCGAGACTCCTTGCTTGTGGAATGCGCACCGAATCAGGAGTGACGATCGACATTGTTGAAGTCCGCCGATTGGGCGAGTTCCCGTCGGAGTTGGGCACTGGCTCAGTCTAAGGGCCTCAATTGTGCCGGTCTAGAGACGGCGGCGCTGGCGGATATTGGTTCTTCGGAAATCGCCGCGCGGAAATTCCAATAAGAAAGTAAAAACCCGTCAACAGACATAATGGAACGATCCCGAGAACGTAAGGCCATTGGCGCAGCAGGGGCATATAAGCGTTGGGGAAAAAACCCTGGACTAAGAGTGTGATTAGTCCCACCGCTCCAAGCGCAAAACAAACCCAGTGAAGCGGCACGTATTTCAGGAGATCGAACTTGACCACGACCGCTCTTATAGCACGTATCCAGGCGAGTTGGCTCACCTGCCGGCGAAGGGCGATGCAGGCACAGGAAGGAGAACAATCGAGTTTACCCTGAGCGCGAAGTCGAGGGGCCTGGTTAGAGCGGCGAGGAGATCCAGATCGGGCGTGGCTAGTGCACGAAGTTGCCGCCGATCAGGTAAACCGGCCCTCCGGAGGTATTGAAGGCGAGCCCATTGTTGCCCCATCGGATTATCCGCAGCGGAGAAGACGAAACACCCGGGATCGTGATGGAACCGATCGGGCTGAATTCCTGCTGGTTGAAAGCCTCGATCGTAGCCGTGCCGGACGACTCGCTGACAAAGAACGCTCGGTTCAGAGTGGAGTCGGGCACCATAACGTTAACACCGCTCGCCGAGTACTCCCCAACCGGATTTCCCGTCGACGGATTAACTACATGGCCGTCATCGGAGTAGATCAGGCCGGTGCCGGAATCGAAGTGAATTCTTGCGCCGAACTCGGAAAAGGTACCTTCATAGTCGTCCTCCAATGTGACTCCGGCTGAGTCCACTGACAGGACATAAAAGTCGAAACCAGTGTCTTCATTGTTCGCCGCGTACAATGCGGTGTCATTGGATCCCCACTGAAGCGAATCGTACAGACCGAGGCCGCCAGACCATCCTTTGGCAATCGTGGGACGGGGCGTGGAGTCATCGAAAATTACGATTCCTCCCTGCGCTGCCGGGCTGACACCCGTATTCGCGAGGGTTACCGCCGTGGTGTGAGGCGCGCCTGGCGCGACCTGGAGGTCGAGCGCGTAGTACGGGCCAAGAAAACTATTGCGGCCTAGCGAATAGTTTATGTCCATCGTCGGGTTTGGCACCGTGAAGCGTTGTACTAACGCCGCACCGTCGATCCCGGCATAGAGGTACTGGCTGTCATCCGATATCGCGAGCACGTCCGGGTCGCTGCCGGCGAACGTGGACGACGAAATCTGCCCCGTTGCCAAGCTGAGTACTGAGATAGTGTTGGCGTTGGTCGGGGCAGCGCCAGGCACTGAGAGATAAATCACCTGGTTGACCGGATCGTTCACGATATCAGTGGATTGCTGATTGATCACCAGTTCAGCATATCCAGCGCCGCCCGTGCTTCCGACGAAAAATGTTTCCGGCGCCGACACTTTCGAGGCCGCCGAAACGGTCACTTGATCCACACCGACGCTGGCTATATCGGCAGCGGAGATCGACGCGTTCAGTTGATTCGAGGAAACGAAACTCGTCGTCTGCCCAACTGTGTTCCATTGAACTGCGGTTGACGCCGTAAGGTTGCATCCGCAGACAGCGAGGGCGACGCCCGGGCCGCCGGCCACGGCGGAACTGGGAATTAAGGACGAAATTGACGGCGACGCGCCCGCTGACGGACACGCCCCCGGGTTCACGCTCGGACACGCTGCGGGCGTTGGCGTGGTCGTCGGAGTTGCAGTCGGCGTTGCGCCGGTTGCGGTTGCAGTCGGAGCGCCTGTTCCGGTTGCGGTTACAGTGGGCGTCGCGGTTGCCGTTGCGGTCGCGGTTGCCGTCGCCGTCGCCGTTGCCGTCGCCGTTGCGGTTGCGGTTGCCGTCGCGGTTGCGGTTGCCGTCGCGGTTGGGGTCGGCTTCTTCTGCGTGGCTTTGCCCTTCAGAGTCACGGTCGCGTCCTGCTTCCCGCTGGTCGCGTTACTGCTGATGCCGATGGTCCCGTCGTCGGTCGCGGGTCCGTGGGGGATGTACTCAACGTCGACCGTGACGCTTCCTTTGGCAGCAATCGTGCTGGGAACGGCGCCGGAGGTGATGTGGTAGTAGGGATTCGAGATCGCGCCGACGCCTAGGTTGTCCAGCGTCGCCGTGCCGGTGTTCTTGATGGTGAAATGTTTGGTCTCGGTGGTCGCTTTGTCGAGGTTGATGCTGTAACTCAGCGTCGTGGGCGAGACAGAAAGTTTACTTACCGGCGTCTTGGTCTTGTCTGGCAACGCATCTTGATCCGATTGCGCCAACATCGGGCGCGCAAACGCGGCAATCAGAAACAAGAGCGAGAAGCTCAGGGTGACGATCGATCGAGTGAACGACTTGTTGAAGCGCATCTTAAATCGGGATTTCCGGCTTGGATTCTTGGCTTCGATGCTAGTAACTCAAACCCGTCTCCAGTGCAACCGTCGGCGCGCAACTTCTTGTTGATCCATACCCTTTCAACCCGGCATTTCCGTTTCGACTCTCCGATTCCAATTCCCGTGCAGGCCGGACGACCTCCGCCGTCTCCAGACCGGCACAATTGAGGCCCTCAAAAAACCTTTCTCCTTACTCAGGTGCAGGGACCGGGTCGCTGGCGTGCTGGTTTTGGGCGCGCTGATAGCGTTATGATGAGCGAATCTTCGGCCGAATGATTCCGGCGAGTAAGCTCACCTGCCGGCGAGGGGCGACGCGGGCACAGCACGGGCTCGGAGCGTTAGCAGCGACCAGAGGTGGTCATGCTGGTATTTCTAATCCATGTTCGCGACCCGCAATTTTACGCCGTGCCGGCGGCCGGCCGCGCGAAAAACGGCAACCTGCGCATTATGGGGTTCCCACCGATCGGAATCATGTCGCTTTCCGCGGTGCTCAAGCGCGCCGGCCACGAATGCGTGATGTTCGACCAGGCCAACAGCGAGACTCCAAACCAGGTCATCATCGAGCAGATTCGCATGCAGCGGCCCCAACTGGTCGGGTTGAGTTTTCTGAGCACCACCAGTTATCCCTACGCCAAGATTCTCGCCCGCCAGATCCGCGCCGTCGATTCCAAGGTCAAAGTCGCCATCGGTGGCGCCTTCGCGACGCTAAACGCGCCCCTGGTGAAACTGCAATGCAGCGAAGTGGATTTTGTCTGCCGCGGTGACGGTGAGCAGTTGATTCTCGACCTGGTTGAGCAACTCGACAATCCGGCGGCTGTCGCCGGGCTGACCTGGGCGCGAGACGGCCAGGTGGTAAACAATCCGGACCGCGCTGTGGAGCGCGATCTCGACCAGTGGCCTTTTCCAGACCGCGAAAGCCTCGCGCTGGACTTCATCGAGTCGATGCCGCTGGATGTGCCCGCGGTTCTGTCAATGGACCGCTTCACCACGATGCAAGCGTCGCGCGGATGCCCGCAGCACTGCGTTTTCTGCGACATTCCGAGCTTCAACCAGGGCAAATGGCGCTCCCGCAGCCACCAGCACGTGCTCGCGGAATTCAATCATCTGAAGCAACACGGCTACGGTGCGGTGTACTTTGTCGACGATCATTTTCTGTTGCAACCCAAGCGGATCGAAGCCATCTGCAAAGGGTTAATCGACAGCGGTCCGACCATCCACTGGGGTTGCGAGGGCAGAGTCGATTCGGTCGCCGAGCATCTGTATCCGTTGATGGCAAAGGCCAATTGCCGCACTGTGATGTTCGGGATCGAGAGCGGCAGCCAGAAGGTCCTCGACCGGCTCGGGAAGGAGCAGACCCTTAACCAGGTTGAGACCGCGGTCACTAACGCCAAGCGGGCGGAAATCGAAATCGTGCACGGTTTCTTCGTGGTCGGCAGCCCCGACGAGACCGTGGCCGACCTGAGGGCGACTTTTGATTTTGCCGCACGGCTCCCGCTCGACACGTTCAACTTCAACCGCCTATGCGTCTATCGCGGCACCCCGTTATGGCAGGAATATATCCGCCGCAACTTGGTCGACGAGGGCCGAGACTGGTTCAAGTTTTTCAAGTGCTCCGAGATCGATCCGACCTGCCTCTCGGGCGAGGTGATCAACCGCGAGCGCAGCGCGGGTTTCCGCCGAATATTCCTTTACAAGCTGCTTCATAGTCCGCTGCAAACCGTGCGGCTCCTGCGCCGCTTCACGCGCTTCATGCCGATGCGCGACGTGGTTTACCTGATTCTCAAGCCCTTCCTCGGCCAGGGTCGCGGACCCACGCCGGCTGAGACTTTTTCGCGCGCCGTCGAGGATGCCGAGCTTAAGGACTCGGGCGCGGCCCTCACCCAAGTCACCGACGCGATG
>Ga0208696_1000099_pt1:7500-72108 | contig 72108 bp, 69 predicted proteins | sample Sb_taG_9_FD_187711 | JGI IMG/M metagenome (GOLD analysis project Ga0208696, IMG submission 187711) | Peat soil microbial communities from Weissenstadt, Germany - Sb_50d_b_LC metaG (SPAdes) (version 2) | ecosystem: Environmental > Terrestrial > Soil > Wetlands > Peat | place: Germany... | reverse complement strand
CGCCCTCGGCGGCTCGTTCGCGCCCTTGGCCATCCAGTGGGGTTTGGCAGTGCCGGCCCGGGGGGACGACCCCCCGGAACCCCCCGCTCTGCTAGCCGGGGGGACGACCCCCCAAGACCCCCCCGCTCCTGGGGGGAACCATCCCCCCAGACCCCCCTTGGGGGGGACCTCCGGCCCCCCTGGGCCCGCTGGACGCCCCTTGGGGGGGACAAGTCCCCTTGGGGGGGACAAGTCCCCCCGGGGTCCCGGAGCCCCTCGCGTGGAAGGGGATCGACGTCGGCTCGCCGTTCGACCATCCGCGCAGTGGCATCTTGTACGTGGCCCGCCATCTGCCGCCGCCGGGCCGGGACCAGATGCCCGAGGCGTACCTGACCGAACTGGAGGAGCTCATCGACGCGGCGGGCGGCCGCACCCTCGGCTTGTTCTCCTCCATGCGAGCGGCCAAACAGGCGGCCGGGGCGCTCCGCGACCGGATCAGCCAGCCGCTGCTCTGCCAGGGCGACGACGTCACCGCCCAGCTGGTCAGGCAGTTCACCGAGGACGAGCCGACCTGCCTGTTCGGCACGCTGTCGCTGTGGCAGGGCGTGGACGTGCCGGGGAACTCGCTGCAGCTCGTCGTCATCGACCGGATCCCGTTCCCGCGGCCCGACGACCCGCTCGCCTCGGCCCGGCAGCGCGCGGTGGCCGCCCGCGGCGGCAACGGGTTCATGACCGTCGCGGCGTCGCAGGCCGCGCTGCTGCTGGCCCAGGGCGCCGGCCGGCTGCTACGGACGATGACCGACCGCGGCGTGGTGGCGGTCCTCGATCCCCGGCTGGTGACCGCCCGCTACGGCGATTTCCTCCGCGCGTCGCTGCCGCCGTTCTGGACCACCACCGACCCCGCCCTTGTCCGCGCCGCACTGCGCCGCCTGGCCGCTGCTGCCGCACAGGTCAACCCCTTACGGGCTGGTTACTGCGGGCGTGCTGATGCGGGTGAAACGCCGGTTGCTGGGTAACATTTTGGGAACTACCGACTTCGCAGATCCGTTCTGCAGAGGACTGGCCACCCAGTCGCGGCGGGAGGTCACGCATGCGGACGCAGCCGCGGAGCGGCAAGCGGCACGTGCTCCGCTGGGTTGCCGTCGGGGCGGTTGTCATCGTGGCCGCGGGCACGCTGACCGCGTACCTGAAGTACCGCGCCGTTTACGACAGCATCACCCGCGTCACGGTGCCGTCGACCGCTCTCGGCCACCGGCCGCCGGTGTACAGCACCGACTCGCTGAACATCCTGGTCTACGGCACGGACAGCCGGGCCGGACTGACCCCGCACGAGCAATACATCCTGCGCACCGGCGATGATCAGACGAACAACACCGACACGATCATGCTCGTGCACATCTCGCCCGGCCGGCACCTGGTCACGGTGATGAGCATCCCGCGCGACACCATGGTGCCGATGTACGAGTGCGACAGCGGCCCTGGCTACACGGGCCAGCAGGCCGACCCGAACGGCGCCGTGCAGATCAACGCGCTGCTCCAGATCGGCGGCCCGACCTGCCTGTGGAAGACGGTCGAGCAGGTGACCGGCATCCGCATCGACCACTTCATCGGGATCGGCATGCTCGGCTTCGTCAAGGTCGTCAACGACCTGGGTGGCGTCAACGTCTGCGTGCCGTTCAACGTGAACGACCCGGTGTCCGGCCTGGACCTCAGGTCGGGCGAACAGCACATCAACGGCATCCAGGCGCTGGCCTTCTGGCGCACCCGCGAGGACATCGGCAACGGCTCCGACCTGGAGCGGATCCAGCGTGACCAGTTCATGTCCGCCCAGGTGGTCAAGGGCGTGCTGCACAGCGGCCTGCTGTCCAGCCCGATCAGGCTGGTGAACGTGATCACCGACGCGGCCGCCTCAATGACGACGGACGCCGGCATGACGGTCTCGGACCTGCTGCAGATCGGGGAGAGCTTCCGGAACCTGTCGAGCCAGAACGTCCAGTTCATCACGGTGCCGAACGAACCGTGGACGCCGAACCCCAACCGGGTCCAGTTCATGCAACCGCAGGCCAGCCAGGTGTTCGCGGCCATCGCCCGGGACATGACCGTGCCGAAGGTCTCCACGACCCCGGCGCCTACCGGCGGCGCGCAGGTCCTGACCACCAGCCCGGCCAACGTCAAGGTCGAGGTGCTGAACGGCTCCGGCGTCTCGCACATCGCCAGCGAGGCGGCCGCCGGGCTGACCAGCCGCGGCTTCGACGTAACCGGCACCGGCGACGCCCCGAGCTTCGCTTACACCAACTCGGTCATCGAGTACTCCTCCGCCGCCGACATGGCCGCGGTGAACACCCTCAAGAAGGAACTCACCAACGTCACCTCCTTGCAGGTAGCAAGCCTCACCCCCGGGACCGTCGACCTGATCCTGGGCTCGGACTTCACCGGCCTAGTCCCGCAAGCCCCAGAAACCGCGGCCCCGGTAACCCAGATGACGCCGCAGGCGTCCGCCACTTCCTCCGCCCAGCCGTCGCAGGCGTCGGCCGGCGCGAGCCCGTCCGCCTCCGCGTCCCCCTCCGGCGTGGCCAGCCTGGCCCAGGCCAACGGCGGCATCACCGCCGCCGCGGCCTGCACCAGCGACAGTTCGGCCTTCGCCGGCCCGCTCAGTCCCTAACTCATCGGGCCTTAACGCATTGGGCCCTAACTCATCGGGCTCATCGGGGCGAGATGGCGCTGACGTCGCTGACCGCCTCCGGGAGCCTGCGCATGCTGGTAACCCGCCGGTCCGCCAGCTTGGCCGGATGCCCGGTGAGGTCGCGGTCCACCCACACAGAACGCAGCCCCATCCGGGCTGCGGGCATCATGTCGTGCACCCAGCTGTTGGCCACGTGAATCCAGTTCGCCCTGGTGGCCCCGGTCTTTTCGGCGAACTTCCTGAAGTGCGCGAGATCCGGCTTGTAGCTGTGCACTTCCTCTGCCGTGACCCACAGGTCAAACGGCGCGGGTATCCGCGGCAGTGTGGTGGCGAACAGGTCGTCATCGCAGTTCGTGAGGAACGCCAGCCGCCAGCCGTGTCCGGCCAGCGCGGTCAGGGCGGGACCGGCGTCGTCGAATACCGGCATGTCCGGCCAGGCCCGGACGAAGGCGTCCTCGTCGCCGCGCGGCAGCGCGATGTGCCCGCGCCCGGCCGCCCGCGCCAGGCCGTCGGTGAGCACCTCCCGGTATGCCCGCCAGCCGGGACCGGCCTCGATTTCGAGCTCCACCTGGTGGTACGCGGCGAGCAGCCGGGCGGCATCCGACCCGCCCAGTCCCGCGGTGGCCTCAAGCGCCCCGTTCATGCACGTGTTCCAGTCCGCGACCGTCCCGTAGCAATCGAACGTCAGCCACTTGTCCGCCATCGCTAACCTCCGTGAGCCGGCTCGTCCCAGGATCCCACTTCGCGCCCCGGCGAATGCATCGGACGGCCGCTCGGTTAGGGCCACTTCATCACAGAGCGGCTTCTCAGTGGCCGGTCAGGTGGATCACTCCGACGTCGGACAATCCGTTGAGCATGAGCTGCACGGCGAGTGCGGCGAGCAGGAAGCCGAATATCTTCTCGGTCACCAGCATCCGGCTGGGGTCTAGGTGGCTGCTGACCTGAACGGCCCAGCGGAACACCACGACGTCAAGCGCGAGTACCACGATGAGCAGGCCGACGACGACAGCGTCCACCGCAATGGTGCTGGCTTCTGCCGAGGCGGTGACCAGCACGACGATCCCCGCCGGGTTGAGCAGATAGGGCACGGCCAGCGGGTAGACGGCGGCCTGCATCGGATCCTGGTCTTCGGCCGGGTCGCTGCCGCTGTTCCGGTCGTGCTGCCCGAGGACCATGGTGACCGCGATGATGAGCAGGATGATCCCGCTGGCGACACCCAGCGCGCCGGGGGAGAAGTGCAGCAGCCTGGTCAGCAGGCCGCCGAGGACCAGCAGGAGCACGGCGACCGTGGCGGCGGTCGTCAGCATCTTGCGCAGGACGCGGCGTTTGGTGGCCTCTGGCATCTGCTTGGTCGTCTCGAGGAACGGCACCAGCGCGATCTTGGGCCCGATTCCGATCAGGAGCAGCAGGAAGGTGTCGATGACGAACGTGGCGTTCAGCGATTCGAGTTCCATCCCGGCTCCTGTCTGCGGCCCATTCATCCTTTACGCCGCGCGAAAAGCCAGGATCACCCCCGAGGAATGACCTTGCTAATTGGCTGCGGCTCCGCGATCTCGTGATCCGCGCTTATCGCGCGATCCTCGACCTGATTTCATGGGGGAAGTGAGCGGGGAAGTGAGCAAGGAGGCAGTCATGGCCGACGTCGCCGTCCGCCCGTACGAGACCACAGGGACCGGCGCGGGAGAGTACCCGTACCAGCGGGGCTTCGGGAACGAGTTCGCCAGCGAGGCGGTCCCCGGGGCGCTGCCCGCGGGCCGCAACTCACCGCAGCGCGCACCGCTCGGCCTGTTCGCAGAGCAGCTCAGCGGGACCGCCTTCACCCAGCCGCGCGCGGTCAACCGGCGGACCTGGGTCTACCGGATCATGCCGTCGGCGGCGCACCCGAAGTTCTCCCGCATCGGCAACGGGACGCTGCGGGGCACTCCGTTCGACGAGATCGAGCCCGACCCGAACCGGCTCCGCTGGGACGCCCTGCCGATGCCCGCCGCCGACACGGACTTCATCGACGGCCTGTTCACGATGGGCGGCAACGGCGACCTCAGGACGCGCAACGGGATGGCCGCGCACCTGTACGCCGCGAACCGGTCCATGACCGACAGGTACTTCACCGACGCCGACGGCGAGCTGCTGTTCGTGCCCGAGCACGGCCCGGTCCTGCTGCGCACCGAGCTGGGGCCGCTTGTCGTGGCGCCCGGCGAGATCGTGGTGGTGCCGCGCGGCATCAGGTTCCGGGTGGAACTGCCGGACGGGCCCGCCCGGGGTTACGTGTGCGAGAACTTCGGCGCCGCGTTCACGCTGCCAGAACGCGGCCCGATCGGGGCGAACGGCCTGGCCAACGAGCGTGATTTCCTGACCCCGGCGGCGGCGTACGAGGACCGGTCGGGCAGCGTGCAGGTCGTGCAGAAGTTCGGCGGGAACCTGTGGGCCGCCGACTACGACCACTCACCGCTGGACGTCGTCGGCTGGCACGGGAACTACGCGCCGTACAAGTACGACACCGCGAACTTCATGGTGATCGGCACGATCAGCTTTGACCATCCCGACCCGTCCATCTTCACCGTGCTCACCTCGCCGAGCGAACTGCCCGGCCTGGCCAACGTGGACTTCGTGATCTTCCCGCCGCGCTGGCTGGTCGGCGAGGACACGTTCCGCCCGCCCTGGTACCACCGCAACATCATGTCCGAGTTCATGGGCCTGGTGCGTGGCGTCTACGACGCCAAAGCCGAGGGGTTCGCACCCGGCGGGGCCAGCCTGCACAACACCTTCGCCTCGCACGGCCCGGACGCGGAGACGCATCAGCGGGCCAGCACGGCCGAGCTGCGGCCGCAGAAGCTCGACGGCACGCTGGCGTTCATGTTCGAGAGCCGCTGGATGATCGTCCCGACCCGGCAGGCCATGGAGGCGCCGCACCGCCAGGACGACTACGACGCCGTCTGGGGCAACCTGACCCGTTCCTTCAGCACGTAGCCTTAGGCGCGGAGGCAAAATGTACATTCCCGCCCATTTCGCGGCCGGCGACTCCGCCGTGCGCGAGCTGCTGGCCAGGCACGGCGCGGCCGACCTGATCACGCTCACGTCGGACGGCCTGCTGGCCACGATGCTGCCGTTCGTGTACGACCCGTCGGCAGGCGAGCACGGCACGCTGTACGGCCATGTGGCCCGGAACAACGACCAGTGGCGCAAGCCGGCCCTGGGCGAGTCGCTGGCCATCGTGCGCGGCCCGGACGCCTACGTATCCCCGTCCTGGTACGCCGCCAAGGCCGAGCACGGCCGGGTCGTCCCGACCTGGAACTACGTCACGGCGCACGTGTACGGCCGCCTGGTCGTGCACGACGACCCGGTCTGGGTCGAGGACGTGGTCCGCCGCCTGACGGCCAAGCACGAAGCCGCTCGGCTGGCCGCCCCCGGCCAGCGGATGCCCTGGTCGGTGGACGACGCGCCGCGCCCGTTCATCGAGGGCCAGCTGCGCGCCATCGTCGGCCTGGAGCTGCAGATCACCCGGATCGAGGCCAAGGCCAAGCTCAGCCAGAACCGCCCGGTAGCCGACGTCGCGGGCGTCGTGGCGGGACTGTCCGCGCGGGGCGACGACCGCAGCGCGGCCGCCGTCGAGCACGCCAACGAAAAGCGCGTCGCTGACCACCAGGCCAGCCAGGGCGCCCGGGCATAGCCGTGTCAGCCGGCCGCCGGGCTGGCACCAGGGCCCGTTCGGTCCGCTAAAGACCGGCTACGGCGGGGATGACGTCGGCGGCGATCACCTCGAGCGGGGTGACCTCCCAGACGTTGGCCACCGCGCCGATCGCGGCGCCGAAACCCATCTCGGCGAGGTGGCCGAGCTGGTCGACGATCTCGGCGGTCTTCTCGCCCTTCTCGCCGACGTCGAAGATGAAGTAGCAGGTCTTGGTGATCTCGTCGTAATCGCGGCCCTCGGCGTCGCAGTGGGCGCGCAGCACGTCCAGCTTGCGGGCCAGGTCCGGGCCGGGGAACAGGTTGCACGCGTCGGCGTACTTGGCCACGAAGCGCAGCGTCTTCTTCTCCCCGCTGCCGCCGATCATGATCGGGGGATGCGGCCTGGTCAGGGACTGCGGCGAGTTCAGCGGCCGCTCGAGCTGGTAGTGCTTGCCCTGGTACGGGCTCTGATCGCCGCGCCACATCTGCAGGCAGATCTGCAGGGTTTCCTCGAGCCGCTCGAAGCGTTCGGCGACGGGCGGGAAGGAGATGCCGAGCCCGCGCGACTCCTCCTCGTTCCACGCGGCGCCGATGCCGAGCCAGGCGCGGCCGCCGGACAGCACGTCCAGCGTGGTGACGATCTTCCCCAGGACGCCTGGGTACCGGTACACCGCCCCGGTCACCAGGGTGAGCAGCTTGGCCCGCGACGTGCAGGCCGCCAGGTAGCCGAGCGTGGTGTAGGCCTCGAGCATCTCGCGCTCGGGCGGCCCGAGCATGCCGATCTGGAAGAAGTGGTCCATGACCGCGATGAACTCGAAACCGCCCTCGTCGGCCGTGCGGGCCACGGTGGCCAGGTCGGCGCCGAGCCGCGGCGGGCCGTCCGGCGTGGTGAAGTCGGGGATCTGCAGGCCAATCTTCACGGTGTTACCTCCCGCGCCTACCCTCTCATGGTGCGCGGTAGCGCTCGTACAGGGCCTTCAGTGACCGCAGGAACGCCTCGCGGTCGGCGGGCGGCAGCGTCGCGAGGACGCCCTGCTCGCTGTCGCGGATCGCGGCCTCCACCGATCGCCGCAGCCGGTCGCCCGCGGGGGTCAGCGAGAGCAGGTGCACCCGCCGGTCGGCGGTGTCCGGCTGGCGCTGGATCAGCCCGCGCTCCTGCAGGTCATCCAGGACGCCGATGATGCGGCTCTTGTCCGCGCTGATGGCCTGCGCGAGCGCGGCCTGGGTCCGCACCGGCTGCTCGGCCAGCGCGGTCAGCACGACGTAACCCCACATCGAGATGTCGTGCGCCTGCAGGGCCGGCTCCTCGCGCGCGATCAGCGCCCTGGCCAGGGGCACGAACATCGCGGCCAGGTCACGTCGGTCGTCCGGGAACGCGCTCATCGTGGCGAAGAATAACAGCGAACATCGCGGCCAGATCACGTCGGTCGTCCGGGAACGCGCTCATCGTGGCGAAGAATAACAGCCCGCCGATGATAAGCAGTTGTATATCGTAAGTGAAGACATATGATAAGCGGCGGAGGTGCGTTCTATGACTACCGAGAACACGGCAGGCCGCGACATCGTGGCCCTGGACGCCAGGGTCGTCCAGGCAACCGTCAGCGTGGTGTCCCTGGCCGGCCAGGCCGACCTGGCCCGGCCGACACCATGCGCCGACTGGACCCTTTCCGAACTGCTCACGCACATGACGGCGCAGCATGACGGCTGGGCCGCCGCGGCCACCGGAGACGGCGGCGACCTGTCTCGCTGGCAGCCCGGGCCGCCCGCTCCAGATCCGGTCAAGGAGTACGCCGCGGCGGCCGGGCGGGCGCTGGCCGCGTTCGGTGCCGACGGCGTGCTCGAGCGGAAGTTCGTGCTGGCGGAGCTTAGCCCTGTTCTGCAGTTCCCGGCGGCCCAGGCGATCAGCTTTCACTTCATCGACTACCTGGTGCACGGGTGGGATGTCGCGCGCTCGCTCGGCGTGGACTACGAGCTCGAGCCCGACCTGCTCGCCGCCGCGCTCCCCGTCGCCGCGGCCGTGCCGGACGGCGAGCCGCGAAAGCTGGGGGTGGTGCCGTTCGCGCCCGGGATCCCGGTGACCGAGGACCTCGGCGCCATGGACCAGATCGTCGCGATGCTCGGCCGGAGTCCTGCCTGGCCCGAGTGACCGCCGGAGCTACCGTAGGCCCATGGGCACCGGACGGGCGGACGCGGTCGTCGTCGGCGCCGGGCTGGCCGGGTCGGCTGCGGCCCGGGCCCTGGTCAGCCGGGGGCGTTCGGTCGTGCTCGTGGAGGCGTTCCAGCCCGGGCACCGGCGCGGCAGCTCGCACGGCAGCGCCCGGATCTTCCGGCGGGCCTACCCGGACCCGCTCTACGTGCGGCTGACCGGCCAGGCCCAGGTGCTGTGGCGGCAGCTAGCGGACGAGGCGGGCGAGGAACTGGTGACCACCACCGGTGCGGTCGACTACGGCCCGGCCCTCCCCGGGACGATGCAGGAGATCATGACCTGCCGCCGCTGGTGGTGACCCAGGTGCAGGCCTTCCACTTCGCGCCGCGGGACCCGGGGTCGTGGCCGGTGTTCATGCATCACGACGAGATCGTCCGCTACGGGCTTCCGGCCGGCCGGGACGGCGAGGTGCCCGGCGCAGTCAAGATCGGCGAGCACGGTCGCGGCACGGTCACCACCGGCGACGGGCGGGACGGGATCGTCAGCCCGGCGGCCAGGGACCGGGTCCGCGCGTTCGTCTGCCAGCGGCTCGGTGGCCTGGACCCGGCGCCCATCGGCGAGGCGAGCTGCCTGTACACGTCCACGGCCAGCGAGGACTTCATTCTGGATCGCTACGGGCCGTTCGTCGTCTGCTCGCCCTGCTCGGGCCACGGCGCCAAGTTCGCGCCGCTCGTCGGCGAGATCGCCGCCGACCTAGCCTGCGGCAGCGCCTCGCCCGACCGCCGCTTCACCCTCGCCGCTCACGGCGCCAGCCGTGCCTAGCGCTTGCCCACGCCGGTGATCCTGGCCCGCATCCCGTCGGCCCGCCGGAGCTGACCAGCGTCCTGACCGAGATGTATCCGCAGCGGGGGTTCCGCCTCTACCCTTCTAGGCAGCGCGATGCCACCCTCGCTGGAGTCCCCATGAAATCCTTTCGCCTGGCCTTCAGGTGCCTTCCGGGTGTCGTACCCGGTCGGCCCACCGCCGGCCCTGGCCGGAGGTGGCTGAGGTCGCTCGCCGGAGCGTGCCTCGCCGCCGTCCTGGCGGGCTGGCCGACGATGCTAGCGGGCGGCAGCGCGGCGCGGCCGCCCACGGACGGACCAGGCGTGGTCCTGACCGCCGCGCAAGGCCCCCAGGCCCGGGTGCTAAACCCCGGACCGCCCACCGGCCTGACCGCGACCGCGGGCAACGGCCAGGTGACCCTGTCGTGGAAGGCGCCCGCCGCCGATGGCGGCGCGGCGATCATCGGCTACGACGTCTACCGGGGCACGAGTTCCCACGGCGAGTCCGCGAGCCCTGTCAATACCTCCCTGATCAGCGGCACCAGCTATACCGTCACCGGCCTGACCAACGGCACCACCTACTACTTCACGGCCGATGCGGTCAACGACGCTGACCTGCACAGCGCGGCCTCGGCCGAGGCGTCGGCCACGCCGGCGGCCCCGGTCACCGCACCCGGGGCGCCCGCCGGCCTGACGGCGACCGCGGGCAACGGCCAGGTGACCCTGTCGTGGAAGGCGCCCGCCGCCGATGGCGGCGCGGCGATCACCAGCTACAACGTCTACGAGGGAACCACCGAGAACATCAGCGGCAAACCGGTCGCCAGCCCCGGCGGCACCAGCGTGACCGTGAAGAACCTCGCCAGCGGCACCACGTACTACTTCAAGGTGACCGCGGTCAACAAGGCCGGAGAGGGACCCGCATCCGCCACCGCGTCCGCCGTCCCGGCGGCCGCGGTCACCGCACCCGGGGCGCCCACCGGGCTGACCGCGACCCCGGGCAACGGCCGGGTCGCCTTGTCCTGGACCGCGCCCGCCGCCGATGGCGGAGCCGGGATCAGCGGCTACCTGATCTACCAGGGAACCAGCCCGGGCGGCGAGTCCGCGAGCCCGGTCAATACCTCCCTGATCAGCGGCACCAGCTACACGCTGACCGGCCTGACCAACGGCACCGCTTACTACTTCACCGTGGCTGCGGTCAACTCCGCCAAACGCCAGGGGAAGGTTTCCGGTGAGGCGTCGGCTACTCCGGTGTCGGCCACCGCGTCGGCGTCCGCGTCCACCTCGGCGGCTGCGACCGCCGGGGCCGGAACACCCGGAACTCCCGGCGCGCCGACGGGGCTGACCGCGACCGCGGGTGACGCCCAGGTGAGCTTGTCGTGGACCGCGCCCGCCTCCGGCGGATCGCTGCCGGCCAGATACGACGTCTACGAAGGCACCAGCCCGAGCTTTACCCCGGGCACCCCGGTCAGCAGCACCGCCGCCACGAGCGCCGTGGTGACTGGCCTGGCTGACGGCACCACGTACTACTTCGTGGTGACGGCGGTCGACGCCAACGGCAAGGTGAGCGCTGCTTCCGGCGAGGCGTCCGCCGAGCCGACCGGGACGGCTGTCCTGACCGCCAAGAAGGTGCCGAAACCGGTCATCGTCTCGCTGGCCGCCGTCGCCGTCGGGGCCACCGCCGGTGCCCTGACCCTGGCCGCGCGGCGGCTGCGCAAGCGCCCGCCGAGGCCGCACCCGCCGGCGGCGCCCCCGTCCGAGGTGCGGGCCGTGCCTGACCAGGGCCGGCCAGGTGCGGTGAGCATCCACGAGATCGGCACGGAGGAGACGTACACGGTTCGCCTCGAACCCCTCCCGGCCGCCATCATCACGACGATCGAGGAGATAACCCTATGACGACCGCGGAGCCGGACCATCTGCTCACCGCCGCCGATCTGCTGTTCGGCTCGTCCGCGGACGCACCCGAGGCGCTGGCCCGGCAGATCGTCTCGGTCGGGCGCGGCCAGAACCTCGGTCGGGTCTTGACGCACCTCCCGCGGGTGACCCAGGAAGCCGCCATCCGCGAGGCCGCGCTGGCTGCAGCCGTCCTGCTGAAGATCGACCTCATCGACGTGCTGGTGGCCGGCTGGCGTGAGCACCGGGACATCCATTCCGCCGCGCGGCGCACGCTGGCCACGCCGGGCAGCAAGGAACTGGTCGGCCTGGCCCCGCACCGGGTCAGCACCGTCCAGCAGCCCGCGGTGAGCATTCTGGTCGACGGTCAGCGGGTGCACACCCTCCAGCTCGGCCTGTCCATCATCTTCGAGGTCACCGGCCTGGTGGCCGGGATCAGCCACGGCCGGCTGGGCGGCCTGCACGCCGGGCGCGGTGAAGTAGGCGTCGCCCTGACCATCCACGAGATCGAGGTTCTCACCAAGCGGACCCACCTCGAGTTGCCCGGCATGGTGGCCCTCAAGTCCGGATTGCCGCTCCTGCCGGGCCACGAATACCCGGACGATGCTCCCGGCAGCGACCCGGGCAGCCAGTTTGCGGGTGCCCAGGTATCCGCAGCGGCCCAGGTCTCCGGTGCCGGGCACTCAGTCAGCCCGTTCCCTGGCGTCGATCTCCTGGACGGCCAGGTCGCGGCCAATTCTGCGGCCACCCAGGTAGCCGGCAGCGAGCACCCGAGCAGCCAGCTCCCGGGGCCGGAGCATCCCAACAGCCAGCCCCCGGGCCCCGAGCATCCGAGCAGCGGTGAACCGGACCATTCCGCAGAGCCCTGGTGGGAGAAGGCCCAGCCTGAGCCGACCCGCCGTGAGGTTTCATGATCGTGGCCCGTTCGGGTCCGCGATGGTTGCGGTTACTGCTATGGTCGGGAGGCGGATTTCAGGTTGCGGGGCGGGCGTGGGTGGCGCATGGGGCATGCGGGAAAGCAGTGGCGGGCACGGGCCGGGCCAGCGCGAATCATCAGGTGGATATCGGGCGTAAACGGCGAGCCTGCTTGCCGGCGCCCGGCGCAAGCCCTAGAGTCCAAAACCAGGTTCCGAGGGCATCGTCCCGGCCTTAGCACGGGAGGTTCGCGCTGGTGGCAGCTACGCGTTTGACTGAGCCCCAGGCAGGAGAACTGGGTCCGACCGGTAGGCCATATTCTGCCTTCCCCGATCCCGAGCCGCTCGCGGAGCACGGTCCCGCGCGCGTGATCGCGGTCTGCAACCAGAAGGGCGGCGTCGGCAAGACGACGACCACGATAAACCTCGGCGCCGCCCTGGCTGAGCAGGGCCGCCGGGTGCTGCTCGTCGACTTCGACCCGCAGGGCGCGCTGTCGGTCGGGCTCGGCATCCAGCCGCACGACATCGACGGCACCGTCTACAACCTGCTGATGGAGCGTGACGTCACCGCGCACGACGTGCTGTTCAAGACCAGCGTCGACGGCATGGACCTGATGCCGAGCAACATCGACCTGTCCGGCGCCGAAGTCCAGCTGGTGCACGAGGTCGGCCGCGAGTACGTGCTCGGCGGGGTGCTGCAGCCGCTGATGCCGGACTACGACATGATCATGATCGACTGCCAGCCGTCCCTGGGCCTGCTCACGATCAACGCGCTCGCGTGCGCGGACAGCGTGGTCATCCCGCTGGAGTGCGAGTACTTCGCGATGCGCGGCGTGGCCCTGCTGATGGAAACCATCGACAAGGTTTCACGTCGGCTTAACCCTAAGCTCACCATCGACGGCTTGCTGGCCACTATGTATGACTCGCGGACGCTTCATACCCGTGAGGTCCTGGCCAGCATGGTCAATGGTTTCGGCGACAAGGTTTTTCATACTGTAATCAACCGCACGGTGAGGTTCCCGGACGCTACGGTGGCGGGAGAGCCCATTACCAGCTTCGATTCCGGATCAAATGGGGCACACTCCTACCGGGAACTGGCCAAGGAGGTACTGGAGCGGTGGCGGCAGGCAGGGGACGATCACGGAGGGTAAGCCTTCCCGGGGTCGCTGAACTCTTGCGTCCTGCCGCCCCTGGCCCGGACGGGGGCGACCAGCGCCGGGCCAGCGGACGGGAGAAGCACACCCAGAAGATCACCGTCTACCTGTCCGCCGAGGAACTTCTTGACCTGGAACGCGCCCGGCTCGCGCTGCTGCGCTACGGTGCCGCCGCCGACCGGGGCCGGATCGTCCGGGAGGCGATCGCTGTGCTGCTCGCCGACCTCGACGCGCGCGGCAAGGACAGCCTCCTGGCCCGCCGCATCGCCAGCTCCAACAGTGCCAGCTCCAACAGTGCCAGCTCCAACAGTGCCAGCTCCAACAGTGCCAGCTCCAACAGTGCCAGCTCCACCAGTGCTCTTGACCAGCCGAACGGAACCAGTGAATCCGCGCTCTAGGCGCGACGGGCTACCGTCTTGACCATGAGCACGGACCTGACCGGCGACCCGGACAATGCGGACAGCGCGGCCCGGTCCGGCGCCTTCCAGGTGCACCTGGACGTGTTCGAGGGCCCGTTTGACCTGCTGCTCGCGCTGATCTCCAAGCACAAGCTGGACATCACCGAGGTCGCCCTCTCCCAGGTCACCGACGAGTTCATCGCCTACATCTCGCAACGCTCCGACCGCTGGGACCTGGACCAGGTCAGCTACTTCCTGGTCGTCGCGGCCACCCTGCTCGACCTGAAGGCCGCCCGGCTGCTGCCGTCGGGGGAGGTGGAGGACGAGGAGGACCTCGCCCTGCTCGAGGCCAGGGACCTGCTTTTCGCCCGGCTGCTGCAGTACCGCGCGTACAAGGAAGTCGCGGCCATCTTCGCCGCCCGGATGACCGCCGCGGCCCGCCGGTTCCCGCGCCGGGTCCCGCTCGAGCCCCGGTTCGCCGAGTTGCTCCCCGAGGTGCTGCTCGGCCTCGGCCCGGCCGAATTCGCCCGGCTCGCCTCGCTGGCGCTCACCCCCAAGCCGCCGCCGAAGGTCGACACCGAGCACATTCACTCCCCGGTGATCAGCATCAGGGAGCAGGCCGCTTTCATCGCGACCCTGCTGCGGGAACTCGGCCGGGCCAGCTTCCGGCGGCTGACCGCCAACGCCGCGGGCAGCTACGAGGTGGTGGCCTCGTTCCTGGCCCTGCTCGAGCTGTACCGGGAGGACGTGGTGTCCTTCGAGCAGGTCGCCCCGCTCGGCGAGCTTTACGTGACATGGACGGGCACAGCGGACACTGATAGCGTCAATGAGCTGACGGAAAGCGACGACGACGAATGACCAGCGAAACCCCTGAGAACCCTGAGGTCCCCGAGGCCAGCATTGAGGCGAATGGCGAGGCGAATACCGGGATCGGCGCCGACGCCAGCCCCGGGCTGCGGGCCAGCCTCGAGGCGATCCTGCTGGTGGCCGACGAGCCGGTACCAGTGGTGGTGCTGGCCCAGGTGCTCGAGCGCCCGCGGAACGAGGTGACGGCCGAACTGCACGACCTGGCCGCCTCCTACGTCGCCGAGGGCCGCGGCTTCGACCTGCGCGAGATCGCCGGCGGCTGGCGGTTCTACACCCGCGAGGATTGCGCGCCGCTGGTCGAGCGTTTCGTCAGTGACGGGCAGGAGGTCCGGCTGACTCAGGCGGCGCTGGAGACCCTGGCCGTGGTGGCCTACCGCCAGCCGGTGAGCCGGGCCCGCGTGTCGGCGGTGCGCGGCGTCAACTGCGACGGGGTCATGCGCACGCTGGTGCTGCGCGGCCTGACCGAGGAAGCGGGCACGGACAAAGAGACCGGGGCCATCCTGTACCGGACCACCGGGTACTTCCTGGAGCGGCTGGGCCTGGCCAGCCTGGACGACCTGCCGGATCTCGCGCCGTTCCTGCCGGAGAACATAGAGGACATCGAGGATGAGAACGCCCGATCGTAGATTTCAGGCCGACAATGACGAGGACGACGACTTCGACGACGGCGAGAGAGACTCCCTGACCGACGTCCCGGGTTCCATGGGCGGGGTCCGGCTGCAGAAGGTCCTGGCCGAGGCCGGGGTCGGCAGCCGCAGGCACTGCGAGGAGCTCATCGGCGAGGGCCGGGTCGAGGTCGACGGCGAGACCGTCCGGCGGTTCGGCGCCCGGGTCGACCCCGACCATCAGGTGATCAGGGTGGACGGCAAGCGCATCCCGGCCAAGCCCGGCGTGGTGTACCTGGCGTTCAACAAGCCGCCCAAGGTGCTGACCGCGATGTCGGACCCGCGCGGCCGCCGGACCGTGGCGGACTTCCTCGGTGACCGGTCCGAGCGGCTCTTCCACATCGGCCGGCTCGACTACGACACCGAAGGCCTGATGCTGCTCACCAACGACGGCGAGCTCGCGCACCGGCTGGCCCACCCCAGCTTCGAGGTGGCCAAGACCTACCTGGCCGAGGTGACCGGCCCGGTGCCGAAGGACCTCGGCCGTCGCCTGGCCACCGGCGTCGAGCTCGACGACGGCGTGGCCAGCGCCGACCGGTTCCGGGTCGTCGACCGGTCCGGGAACCGCGTGCTGGTCGAGATCACCCTGCACGAGGGGCGCAAGCACATCGTGCGGCGGATGCTGGCCGCGACCGGGCACCCGGTCAGCCGGCTGGTCCGCACGGACGTGGGCCCGATCAGGCTCGGCAACCTCAAGCCGGGTACCTCACGCGAGCTGACCACCAGGGAAATCGGCGAGCTGTACGCCGCGGTCGGCCTGTAACCTGTGTGGCGATAGGAGGGCCTATGACAGTCAGGGCTGTGCGTGGCGCGGTGCAGGTCGATTCCGGCGACCGGGACGCCATACTCGAGGCCACCGCCGAGCTCGTCACCGAGGTGATGGCCCGCAACGACCTCACTACCGACGACGTGATCAGCGTGCTGTTCACGGCGACGCCCGACCTGACCGCCGAGTTCCCCGCGCTGGCCGCGCGCAAGATCGGCTTCCACGACGTGCCGCTGATCTGCGCCTCCGAGATCGCCGTGCCCGGCGCCATGCCCCGCGTGGTACGGCTGATGGCGCACGTCGAGACGGACCGGCCGCGGTCCGCGATCCAGCACGTGTACCTGCGGGGCACCGCCGCGCTGCGGCTCGACATCGCCCAATGAAGGTCGCGGTCCTCGGGACGGGGCTGATCGGGACGTCGGTCGCGCTCGCGCTGCGCGAGCGCGGCGTCGGCGTCTGGCTCTCCGACTCCGACCCGGAGGCGGCCAGGCTCGCGGCCAACCTAGGCGCCGGCGAGCCGCTGCCGGACAGCGCCCACGCGGACGTGGCGGTGATCGCCGTGCCGCCGGCCGCGGTGGCGGCCACGCTGGCCGCGGCGCAGGCCCGCGGGTCTAACGGCCTGGCCCGCTGCTACACCGACGTCGCCAGCGTGAAGCAGCTTCCGGTGGCGCAGGCCCGGGCCCGCGGCTGCGACATGACCAGTTACGTGCCCGGGCACCCGCTGGCGGGCCGGGAGAAACACGGTCCCGCGGCGGCCCGCGCCGACCTGTTCCTCGGCCGGACCTGGGCGCTGTGCCCGGCTCCCGAGACATCCGAGCAGGCCATCGCGGCGGTCACGGCCCTGGTCCGGGAGTGCGGGGCGGTGCCAATGCGGACCGACGCGGCCGCCCACGACCGCTGGGTCGCGCTCGTATCCCACGCCCCGCACCTGGTGGCCGCGGCCATGGCGGCCCGCCTCGAGGCCGCCCCGCCCGAGGCGCTCGACCTGGCCGGGCAGGGGCTGCGCGACGTGACCAGGATCGCCGCCGGGGACACCGGCCTATGGACCCAGATCCTGGCCGCGAACGCCGAACCGGTGGCCGAGGTGCTGGCCGCGGTGGCCGCTGACCTGGCCGAGGCCGCCCGGATGCTGACCGACGGCGACCCTAAGTCAGTCGCCACGCTGCTGGATCACGGCCAGGCCGGCGTGGCCAGGATCCCCGGCAAGCACGGGGGCGAGCCCCGCGAGTTCACCGCGGTCCAGGTCGTCGTCCCGGACGCGCCCGGCGAGCTGGCCCGGCTGTTCGACGCGGCCGGCGCCGCCGGCGTCAACATCGAGGACGTCAGGATCGAGCACTCGCCCGGGCTGCCGGTCGGCGTGGCGGAACTGTCCGTCCGCCCCGCCGAGGCCGGGACGCTGCTGGACGCGCTGGAGGCGGGCGGGTGGCCGGTCCGCCGCTAGCGTTCCGGCCGCGCCCGTTATTTATCCCGAACGATCCCGGTGCCTGCCCCGCCCGCCCGTGCGTGCCCGGGCCGGTGCGGATCCCGTCGGTGATGCGTACCGGCACGGGCTGGCGCCCCGGTAGCATCGCACGGGTGAAGACTTCAGCCAGCCTGGACAGCGACCAGGAGAGCGAAACGGATAGCGGGTCCAGGCTCGTCGTCGCGGTCGACGGGCCCTCCGGGGCGGGCAAGTCGAGCACTTCCCGCGGCGTGGCCATCGCACTGGGCCTGCGCTACCTGGACACCGGGGCCATGTACCGGGCGCTGACCTGGTGGCTGCTCGAACGCGGCCTCGACACCACCGACCCCGAGGTAGTGGCCATGCTGGCCACCGGGCCGGTCATCGAGGTCAGCACGGACCCGCGGGCGCCGTGGACCCGGGTCGACGGCACCGACGTATCCGAGGCGATCAGGACCCAGGAGGTCACCGCCGCGGTCAGCGCCGTCGCGGCCGTCCCGCAGGTCCGCGCCCACCTGATCGCGATGCAGCGGCAGATCATCGCCAGCGCCGCCCCGGGGATCGTGGCCGAGGGCCGGGATATCGGCACCGTGGTCGCTCCCGACGCGCAGGTCAAGGTGTTCCTGACGGCCGACGGCGCCGCCCGGGCCAGCCGCCGGGCCGTCGAGGCCAGCTGGTCCACCCGCGCCGACCAGGACCGGCGCGACCGGCTGGACGCAGCGCAGAGCGGGAAGGCCGCGGACGCGGTCGAGATCGATTCCACTGGGCTCGGCCTGGACGAGGTGGTCGGCATCATCGTCGGCCTGGTCCCGCAGTCCCTGCAGAAGAGCAGGTAATGATGCCGAACGAGGCTGCCCCCGTACCCGTTGTCGCCGTCGTCGGCCGGCCCAACGTGGGCAAGTCGACGCTGGTGAACCGGATCCTGGGCAGCAGGCAGGCGGTTGTCGAGGACACCCCCGGGGTGACCAGGGACCGGGTCGCCTACGACGCCCTCTGGAACGGCCGGGCGTTCACCCTGGTGGACACCGGCGGCTGGGAGCCCTCGGTGGAGGGCACCGAAAGCCTGGCCGCCCGGGTCGCCGCCCAGGCCCGGGTGGCGGTGGATGCCGCCGACGCGGTGCTGTTCGTGGTGGACGCCAGGGTGGGGGTGACCGACGCGGACGCCGCGGTGGCCAACGTGCTGCGCCGCTCGGGCAAGCCGGTCGTGGTCGCGGCCAACAAGGTCGACGACACCCGAGCCGAATCGGAGGTCGCGGCACTGTGGTCGCTCGGCCTCGGCGAGCCCGCCCCGGTCAGCGCGCTGCACGGGCGCGGCAGCGGCGACCTGCTCGACCTGGTGCTCGACGCGCTGCCGGACGCACCCAAGGAGAACGCCGACGCCGAGGGCGGGCCGCGCCGGGTGGCCCTGCTCGGCCGCCCGAACGTCGGCAAGTCCAGCCTGCTGAACAAGCTGGTCGGCCACCAGCGGGCACTGGTCGACCCGGTGGCCGGCACCACCAGGGACCCGGTGGACGAGCTCGTCGAGCTCGGCGGCACCACCTGGCGGTTCGTGGACACCGCGGGCATCAGGCGGCGGTTCAGGGAGAACCAGGGCGCGGACTACTACGCGGCGCTGCGCACCGCGGGCGCGCTCGACCTGGCCGAGGTCGCCGTGGTCCTGATCGACGCGAGCGAGCCGCTCACCGAACAGGACCTGCGGATCGTCTCCATGGTCATCGAGGCCGGCCGGGCCCTGGTCATCGCCTTCAACAAGTGGGACCTGGTTGACGAGGAGCGGCAGCGGTATCTGGAGCGCGAGATCGACCGGCAGCTGCACACGGCCCGCTGGGCACCCCGGGTGAACATCTCCGCCGCCACCGGGCGGCACATGGAGCGGCTGGTGCCCGCGCTGGAAACGGCGCTGGAGGGATGGGAGACCCGGGTGCCCACCGGCAGGCTCAACGCGTGGCTGACCGGGCTGGTCGCGGCGACCCCGCCGCCGGTGCGCGGCGGCCGCCAGCCGAAGATCCTGTTCGCCACCCAGGCCGGCGTCCGCCCGCCGCACTTCGTCCTGTTCTCCTCGGGGTTCCTCGAGGCCGCCTACCGCCGGTTCATCGAGCGGCGGCTGCGCGAGGAGTTCGGCTTCGACGGCAGTCCGGTCCAGGTCTCCGTCCGGGTCAGGGCCAAGCGCGAACGCTCAGGACGCCGCCCCGCTGCCCGGAGCGGACACCGGCGCTAGGCGTGTCACCCAGGTCCGTTCGGTCCCAAAATCCCCAGGACCTTGATCTTCTCGAGGCCGACCGCAGGCACGTGTGGCATCCGTATGGCCCGATGCCGGGGACCACGACACCCCTGGTGGTGGAGTCGGCCGCGGGAGTCCGGCTCCGGCTGGCCGAGCCGGTCAGCGGGGTGCGCGACCTGATCTACACCATGCCGCCCTACGTGACCTCAGACGAGGACCTCGCCCTGATCTGCCGCGGCGTGCTCGCCGCGGTCGAGGCGGCCAGCTAGGACGCGAACGCGTCCGCCGGGGCGGCGGGGGAGGGGGTGGCGGTCGCGTCGGTCACCGGCCTGGCCCCCGCGGTGAAGCGGGTCAGGTCGCGGCCGTGCACGACGCGCCCGGGCATCGGGTCCCCGGCCGCCCGCCTGGTGAGTGCGTCCACCGGGAGCGGGGCGGGGCTCGCCGCCAGCACCAGGTTGCCGAACCTCCGGCCGCGCAGCACCGCGGCGTCCGCGATCAGGCAGGCGTGCGGGAAGGCCGTCCGCGCCGTCGCGACCTGCGCCCGGGCGTGGGCAAGCGGTGCGCCGTCGGCCACGTTGGCCGCGATAACGCCGGTGCCGCGCAGCACGCGCCGGGCCGCCGCCCAGAACTCCGCCGAGGTCAGGCGGGCGGGCGTGCGCCCGCCCGCGAACACGTCCGCGATCACCACGTCGAAACGGGCCGTCCCCAGCCGCTCCAGCTCCGCCCGGGCGTCGCCGACACGCACCCGCACCTTGGCGTCCAGCGGCAGCCGGAGCCTGATGAGGTCCACCAGCGCGGCGTCCACCTCGACGGCCAGCTGCGGCGAGCCCGGCCGGGTCGCCGCCACGTAGCGGGCCAGCGTGAGCGCCCCGGCCCCCAGGTGCAGCACGCGCAGCGGCTGTCCCGCCGGTGCCGCCGCGTCGATCACGTGCCCGATCCGCCTGACGTACTCGAAGTCCAGGTAGCCGGGGTCCTCCAGGTCCACGTGCGACTGCGGGATCCCGTCGATCAGCAGCATCCACGCCGCCCGCCGGTCGGCGTCCCGCAGCAGCTCGGCCTGACCCCGAAGAGCCGGTTCCCTCCGTCGCGCCATACCGGCCATTATCGGCGGTTATCCGAACGGGGCCGGCGGGAGCCCGGCGTCAAGCGGGTGGCGGCTCGATGAAACCGGCCCGGGTGTGCAAGGCTGTGTGGGTACTTCTATGCCGCAGGAGGTCCGCATGGCCGTCGAGCAATCCGGAGCCGAGGCGACGCCCGCCCCCGAGGCCGCCGAGGAGGAGGCTGGCCCGCACGCGGAAGCCGCCAAGCCCGACATTGACGAGATGAAGCGCAAGTTCCGCGAGGCGCTCGAGCGCAAGCGCGGCAACCACGCCAGCGCCGAGGGCGCGGACCACACCGGCAAGGTGCACGGTTCGCACGGCCCTGCCGCCAGCCGCCGTTCCTTCCGCCGCAAGAGCGGAGGCTAGCCCTCAGGGACGGCGCGGAACCAGGTGTGGTCGTCGGTGAGGTAGCGGTCCAGACGCAGCCCCGCGGCCGCGAGCACGGCAGCAAGTTCGGTGTTGCCGAGGCGCCTGGCTGTGAAGGTCTGCGTCCAGACCTGATCGCCGTCCACGTACTCCACCGTGGCCGAGACCAGGTTGGGTGCCGGGCGTGACACGTCCCGCATCCGGAAGATGATCCCGTCCCTGACGTTCTCGGCATCCGCGGCGGTCGTGAACCACCCGGGCGCGTGCTGCTGGATGATCACGCCGCCGTCGTCGCTGACATGGCGCCGGCAGGCGGCCAGGAACGCGGTCCTGGCCGCGATGTCATGGCGCCGGCAGGCGGCCAGGAACGCGGTCCTGGCCGCGATGTCATCGGTGTTGATCAGATACGACGCCAGCAGGACCACGTCGAAGCGGCGACCGAGCGCTAGGTCCTCGATCCGCGCGCACACCGTCTCGGCGTCACGGACATGCGCCAGCATCTCCGGCGACTCGTCGACGGCGACGACCGGGTGGCCGAGCGCGACCAGCGGATGGGTGATCCGCCCGGTCCCGCAGCCCAGTTCCAGAACGGAGGCCCCGGGCCTGGCCGCGTCGTGCACGATCTCGGGCTCGCCCAGGGCGGTCATCCGCGCGTAGAAGTCAACGGCGCAGCCGTCCGGCGTGATCACTCCGGGTCCCGTTCCCGCTGGCGGTGATGGATCGGTCATGCCCCCATTCTGCTCTTCGCGGTGCGGCTGGCCGCGGAGGGAACGCCGGCAATGCTCGCGCTCGATACCGGCAATGCTCGCGCTCGAGACCCGCAAATCCACGGCCGACTTCTTTGTCGGCATATTTGAAATATGTCCAGATTTGTCCCGGACATAATTGTCCACATGGATTATCGTCAGAACCGATGATGGAGCCGTCGGTGCGCGCAGCGCAAGTGCGTGAAGGAAATTTCCCGCCTGAAATCCCGGATGGGATTTCATCCATGGCGTTAGTGCGGTATCGTACTGGTTGTCAGGGACGGCGTGGGGTACTCCGGTCACGTTCTGGTGCTCAAAATGAGACACATCCGGTTTCTCCGCGAACTTCCCAAACGCTAACCGCCTGCTTCACGAGGAGGCGAGCTTCTCGTGCCTCTTGGTCCCACTGTCCGTCGGCGCAGGCTTGGTGCCGAGCTCCGGCGTCTGCGCGAAGCGCATTCGCTCAAGCTTGAGGAAGTATCCGAGAAACTCGGCCTGGCCCCGTCGACACTCTCCCGCATCGAGACCGGCAAGGCGCCGACCAAGTCGGCCTATCTGACCGCCATGCTCGAGATGTACGAGGTCGAAGACCCGGACGCGCGCAAGGTGCTCGTCGACATGGCTCGCGAGGGTCACCGTAAGGGCTGGTGGTCGATCTACGACGACGTCCTGCCCAGCGGTTTCGACATTTACGTGGGCCTGGAGACGGAGGCTTCCGGGCTGCGCAGCTATGAGTCGGACGTGATCCACGGCCTGCTGCAGTCCGCCGACTACGCCCTGACGGTGCTGCGCGAACTGCGGCCCAAGGACAGCGAGGAGCAGATCCACCGGATGGTGGACCTGCGCATGCAGCGGCAGCGGCTGCTCGACCAGGATCCGGCGCTTGACGTCTGGATCATCCTCGACGAGGGTGCGATCAGGCGCAATATCGGCGGTGCCGCGATCATGCGGCGCCAGCTCGAGCACCTGATCCAGGCCAGCCGCTGGCCCAACGTGACCTTGCAGGTCCTGGCTTTCGAGTGCGGTGCGCACGCCGGGCTGATCGGGCCGTTCGCCATCCTTGAGTTTCCCGAGCGCACCGATTCTGACGTCGCCTATACCGAATCCCTGGGCGGCATGATCTACCTGGAAAAAGACCGCGAAGTCCGGGCTTGCGCCGAGACGTTCGATCGGATGCGCGCGGCGGCGCTTTCCCCGGCCGCATCGGTCGAGCTGATCCAGCGGGTGGCGCGCGAGCTCGCCTGATCACGAAGTAAAACAGAAAAACCGCAAAACACTGGAAGGAGAGGCGGATGGACACCGATCTCACAGGTCTGCGCTGGTTCAAGAGCAGCGCAAGCAGCGCAGCTGGCTGCGTGGAAATAGCGCACCTCCCGGAGGGGGGAGTGGCGGTTCGTGATTCAAAGGAGCGCGGCAAGACGCCCCACATCTTCAGCCGGCACGAGTGGGAATGCTTCCTGATCGGTGCGAAGAACGGGGAATTCGACCTCCCGGTCAGCTAAGCCTCTCGTCTCCTGAGGGCTGGCGGAGACGACGCGCGGGGGCGGCACCCCACTTCGGCCCGCCCGTTTGGGGGAGGAGCGGAGAGCGGTGGACGCAGTCCACGCCCTCCGCATGCCTACCCCGGGGCAGTGCCCCCCTTAGTCGAAATGCCCCTAATCGAAATCGCCGTCTGCGGCCCCGCCGAGGAAGGCGGCCCATTCGGCGGGCGTAAACACCAGGGCTGGCCCGGCGGGGTGCCGGGAGTTGCGGACTGCGACCTGGCCGTCGGGCAGGTGCGCGATCTCGACGCAGTTGCCGCCCTGCGGGCCGCTCCTGCGACTTTTACGCCACGTCACCTCGGGCAGTTCGCAGGCGGGCATTCCGTTACGGATGCTCATGGACTGGTCCTCCAGCTGATTGATGATCGTGGTGAGGATCTCAGGTGTCTCGCTGGGTTCGGCGCTGACGATGCTGAGCCGCTCCATGGCCAGCAGGTAACGGTCGACGTCAGATTTCTTATCGAAGTACAGAGCGCTGGTGAGGTGCTCCAGGTAGGCGACATCGGGCAGGTCCGCCTCGCTGAACCGCAGGATGCTGAACCCGCTCGGCGCGGCGTGGCCCCCCATGCCGAGCGGAGTGATCTGCAGCGTGAGGTTCTGCCTGCTGCTGAGGCTGAGCAGGTAGCGAAGCTGGTCGCGGAGGATCTCCGTGCTCCCGATCGGCCGCCGCAGCGCGGTTTCCTCGACGATGGCCCACAGCTTGAGCCGTCCCTCGGTGAACCGCCGCTGCCGCTCCTTGCGCAGGATGACGTGCCGCTCCGTCTCGCTGATGGGAATGTCGCCCACCGCGAGCACGGCGGCGGCGTACTGGTGGGTCTGGAGCAGGCCGGGGATGAACTGCGGCTCGTAGATGCGGATCGAGGTGGCGGCCTCTTCCATCCCGACGTAGGACTGGAACCAGTCCGGCAGGATGTCGTTGTACCTGTGCCACCAGCCGGGCCGGTTGGCCTGCTCGGCCAGGCTCAGCAACTGCTCCCGCCCGACCGATCCGACGCCGTAGTAGGTCAGCAGATCGAGCACGTCGATCTCGCGGATAGCGTTCCGGCCGAGTTCGATGCGGCTGATCTTGGACTCAGACCCGCGGATCGCCCGGGCCGCCTCCTGGGCGGTGATGCCGCGGCTCTCCCGCAGTCGCCGCAACTGGGTGCCGAGCAGGATCCGCAGCACAGTCGGCCCCTCCGTCGGCTCTGGCATGCCGCCTCCCGGATTTCCGCGCTTTCGCGGAATTGTTTCTCGCAATTGCGTGGCAATGCGTTGCCACCCGGTATCGGTAATCGTCATGGTATCCCATATGGGATTGCATGCCACCCCCCAAAATTGGCCGTCCGGCATCCGGTGTTGGACACATCTGTCTTCGGGCACTTCTGTCTGGCCGTCCCCATAAAAGGCCGTTGAGCTTGTCCTCGCTCGTTGCCGCCCATGGGTCGCGCGAGTGCACGGCCGGCGGGCCGCCGAGGATTCGCCGGCGTCCCGATCTGCGGTTCAGCCATCGGGGCGCGCCGCTCGGGTACGACCCGGACGCCGCGGCAGCGGCGGTCGGCCGACCTGGATCCGCGCCCGCCAGGGAACAGGAGAAACCGAGCGCCGCCGAGCGGCGATTCCCCGAAGGACCGCGACGACTCGCAGATGACATTCCGGCCGGTTATTTCGGGGATGGCGCATTTACAACTATCCGCTCGGCGGGGAAGGATCATTATCCGGCGGGCCGGCGGCGAGAGGCGAGATCGCTTTCCGGCTGCCGGATATTCACCTGGCGTTCGGACAGAACCGTACGTTCTCGTGATGCGCGGGGCGCTTTCTTGCCCGCCAAGAGCTCGTCGATCTCGGCGTCGGGCGGCCGGTCGGAACTACCGCGATCCGCAACGCACTTCTTTGCTATGCGCTCGTCGCCCGCAAGCCCTGGCCGGCCCGCCCCTAAGATGTGGGTATGCGCTATAGGCCCCTGGGACAGTCGGGACTGCTGGTGTCGGTTGTCGGACTCGGCTGCAACAACTTCGGCAGCCGCCTCGACGTGGACGGGACGCGCGCGGTGGTGGACGCGGCCATCGACGCCGGGATCACCCTGTTCGATACATCCGACACATATGGCGGGCCCGCGGGATCGGAGCGCGCCCTGGGCGAGGTCCTCGGCTCGCGCCGCGACCAGGTCGTCCTGGCCACGAAGTTCGGTGGCCGGGGCGTGGACATGGGCTACGGGCCCGCGGCCGGCGCCAAGGGCGGCCGCTCCTACATCCGGCGCGCGGTCACCGAGTCGCTGCGCCGGCTGCGCACCGACTACATCGACCTGTACCAGCTGCACGTCCCGGATCCGGTGACCCCGGTCGAGGAGACCCTCGCCGCGCTGCACGAGCTGGTCGCCGAGGGCAAGGTCAGGTACATCGGTCACTCGAACTTCTCCGGCTGGCAGCTGGCCGACGCCGCGCACCTCGCGGTGCGGAACGGCCACACGCCGTTCATCTCCGCGCAGAACCACTGGTCGCTGCTCGAACGTCAGGCTGAGGCGGAGGTCGTCCCCGCGGCCAGGCACTTCGGCCTGGGCGTGCTGCCGTTCTTCCCGCTCGCCAACGGCCTGCTGACCGGCAAGGTCCGGCAGGGCCAGGCGATACCGACCGGGACCAGGCTGGCCGCGCGCCAGGGGTACGTGACCGAGGAGAAGCTGGCCAAGGTCGAGGCGCTGGTCGCCTGGGCCCAGGAGCACGGCGTCACGCTCCTGGAGACCGCGATCGGCGCCCTGGCCGCCCAGCCGGGCTGCTCGTCGGTGATCGCCGGGGCGACGAGCGCCGAGCAGGTCAAAGCCAACGCGGCCGCCGCCGAATGGACCCTCACCGCCGCCGAACTGGCCGAGATCGACGCCATCGTCCCCCCGCCAGCCGTGCCCTAGCCGCCCGCAGTGCTCTTGCCGCCGGTAGTGCGCTAGCCGCCAGCCACGGCCGTCTTGTACAGGGCGGCAGCGTTCGCGCCGAGCACGGACGAGTACGAGATCTGGGGGGTATCGCCGCCCTGCTGGTACCCGCCGATGACGCCGATCACCGTGCCCTGCCCGGTGCTGGAGTTGACCTTGGCCAGGAACGGCCCCCCGCTGGTTCCGTCCGTGTAGCCTCCGCAGTCGAACTCGAGCTGGTCGGCCATCGGCTCCCTGAGCCAGTTCTGGCAGGTGAGGGCCTGGTCGTAGGAGTTCGGGTATCCGATCACCTGCACCAGCTGGCGGCTGGCCGACTGGCCGGTGGCGAGCTGTTCCGCCCCGGTTTCGTCTTCGATCGGCACGCTCGAGCCGCGCTGGCTGATCTGCAGGAAGGCAAAGTCGTCGTCCGGGTTGGATGAGGAGTTCCACGCCTGGTCGACGTAGACCTTGGTTACCGTCCACACGCCGTACGGCGTCGTGCCGTTGTCGTACCCGGGTACGAAATCGATTGTGCCCGAGGTGCTGGTCACGCAGTGCGCGGCGGTGATCGCGAGGTCGCCGTCCGGGCTGTTGATCACGCTCGCCGTGCAGAAATGCTGGCCTAGCTTGCCCGCGGACGTGGTGAACAGCGCCCCGACCGCCGGGGTACCGGCGAACGCCTGGCCATTGCGCGAGGTCGAGGCCAGATGCCGCACGGCCCGCGCGAAGCCGGTCGCGATATCGCTGGCGGCGCCGCTGGCCGGGGTCAGCGTGACGACCGCGCCGACGGCGAGCGCGGTGACCAGGGCCGCCCTGCCGGGGGACCGGGCGATCCTGCGGGCCCGCTCGCGCGGGCCGCTATGTCCGGCAGGCGCACTATCTTCGTCGCGGACGTCTGGGTGACGCCTGGCTCGCCGCCCCGTTCGCAACAGCACCTGCGCTCGTCACCCGCCTCGCTATGTCCGATTTCGGTGGCTTTCGGACGTTTTGGGATACGACTTCGATACTTAATTGTGATCGACGAGGTGCAACTGTGCCAGGGGTAAATGCTCCAAAGTTGGTCAGAAGTCACCATGCGGAGCTGGGGATTTCCTGTGAGGTATCTGTACGCCGGCCGCGCCCTTATCTGGGACGGTAGCCCAGTCGCTCGCGCTCACCAGCGTTCGTGCACTGTGGCGCGGAAGTACTTGTCGTACAGCCCCTCGATCGCGTCGAGTTCGGCCTGCGGTAGCGGCGGAAGGCTCGCGGCCTCGGCGTTCTGGCGGGCCTGGCCGGTGCTGCGGGCGCCGGGGATCACGGTCGTCACCCCGGGCTGCTGGATCACCCACCGCAGTGCCCATTGAGCCGGGGCCCGCCGAGCCGGGGCCCCCGGGCCAGGCAGTGCCCCGGTGATGGCCGCGAACTCCGCCGAGGCGTCGACGCCGGCCTCCAAGCCCACACCGGAGAACGTCTCCCCGACGTCGAACGCCTCGCCGTGGGCGTTGTAGCTGCGGTGGTCGTCGGCGGCGAACGTGGTATCCCTGGTGTACCGGCCGGAAAGCAGTCCGGACGCGAGCGGCACCCGGGCGATGATGCCGACTCCGGCCGCGGCCGCGGCCGGCAGCACCTGATCGAGCGGCTTGCGCCGGAACGCGTTCAGGATGATCTGCACGCTGGCCACGCCTGGGCGCGCGATCGCCGCCAGTGCCTGGTCGCAGGTTTCTACGCTCACCCCGTACGCCGCGATCCGCTCCTCGGCGACCAGCGTGTCGAGCGCGTCGAAGACGGCGTCGGAGGAGAAGACCGGGGTCGGCGGGCAGTGCAGCTGGACCAGGTCGAGCCGGTCGGCGCCCAGGTTGACCCGGGACCGGTCCGTCCAGGCGCGGAAGTTCTCTAGCGTGTAGTGCTCTGCCTTCTGCTCGACCCGGCGGCCCATCTTGGTCGCGACCGTGATGCCCTGCCCGGCGTTGCCGGCCAGGAATCGCCCGATGACGCGCTCGCTGCGCCCGTCGCCGTAGACGTCGGCCGTGTCGAAGAACGTGACCCCGGACTCGACCGCCGCCTGCAGCACTGCCATCGCGTCGGCCTCGGACACGTTGCCCCAGTCCGCGCCGAGTTGCCAGGTGCCGAGTCCGACGACAGAAACCGGCCTGCCTGTCCTGCCAAGAATCCGCTTCTCCATGATTCGCGATCTTAGCCATTCAGCCTTTACCGAAGGGGCGGCCTGGGCCTGATGCAGGCCAGGTTGAAGCGCGTAAAGTCGTTCGCGAGAAGAAAAGAGCGTTGATCAGCTACTCACTAGGGACGAACCCGGCCCCGCGGCCCGGTAGGCGCCCGGGGTGACCCCGTAGTAACGCCGGAACCATCGGGTCAGGTGCGCCTGGTCGGCGAATCCGGCCTCGGCCGCGGCTCGGGCGGGCGGGACGCCGGCGATGAGCAGCCTGCGCGCCGCGCGCACCCGGAGTTGGCGCTGGTAGTCGCTGGGCGCGAGTCCGTAGGCCTGCGTGAAGGCGCGGTAGGCGGCATACCGGCTGCATCCGGCGGCCGCGGCCAGGTCGTCGGCGGTCAGGTCGGCGGCGCCGTCCCGGAGGAGCTCGCGGATCCGTGCGGCGATGCGCCGGTCCGGACCCGGAGTCCCGCCCCGCGCCGCGAGGGGCGTCGGCCCTCGCGCCGGGATGCGGGCCGAGGCGTGCCGGGCCAAGAGCGTGGCCGTCTCAGTGAGCCGCTCGTATCGTTCCAGCTCGGTAGTCGGCCCGGTGAGCGCCACGTGCAGCGCGTAAACGGACGCCGCGACCGCTGGGTCCTCGATCACCGGCGAGCAGAACAGCGGGAGCGGCATCCCGGTCAGCACGGTGAAAAACTCCGGCCAGATGTGCACCATCCGGTAGGTGAAACCGCCGTCGCCCGCCGAGTGCCCATCGTGCGGATCGTCAGGGTTGAAGGCCATCACCATGCCGCGGCCGCTCACATGGCGCCCGTGACGGCAGGTGAACCCCTGCGCGCCGGTCTCGGTCACGCCGAATGAGTAGCTCTCGTGACTGTGCCGGTGGTACACGTGCGAGGTGAAATGCGCGTGCATCGCCTCGACCGGCACGCTGTCCGCGCGCCAGTACCTGGCCCAGTCCCTAGGGGCGACGGCCATGTCACCATCGTAGGGCGCTCCAGCGTTCAAGACCCGGCCGTACGGACGGGCCACGCTAATGCGATATGGATCTCCGGCCGCGGTTCGAGACGCTGACCACCGCCCATCTGGCGGACGGCTGCCTTCGCGCACGGGTTCCGGTGCGCTGCGCGCGGTTGCAGGCGGTCATCCCCGGCAGCCGTCTGGCCGGGCGGGTACGGCCGGCCCAGCATGCCGGCAGCGTCGACATCTTCCTCGAGGCGTTCGAACACGCCGAACCCGGCGACGTGCTCGTGGTGGACAACGGCGGGCGGCTCGATGAGGCCTGCGTCGGCGATCTCATCGTGCTCGAGGCCCAGGCGGCCGGACTGGTCGGCCTGGTGGTCTGGGGACTGCACCGGGATACCGCCGACATCCGGGCTATCGGGTTGCCGGTGTTCAGCCTGGGGGCGACTCCCGCCGGCCCGCAACGCCTCGACCCTAGGCCCGGTGACGCCCTGGAGTCCGCGACGGCGGGGGAGTGGACCGTGACCGGCGCGGATCTAGTCGTCGGCGACGAGGATGGCGTGCTCTTCCTGCCCGCCGAACGGGCCGAGGAGATCTTCGCGCTGGCCGAGACCATCCGCGACACCGAACGACGCCAGGCCGCACAGATCCGGGTCGGCGTATCGCTCCGCCGCCAAGTACGGTTCGACCGCTACCTGGCCCGTCGACAGCAGGTACCCTCGCTGACCTTCCGTGATCACCTGCGCGACGTCGGCGGAGCCATCGAAGTGTGACCCGAGGGGGAGCCATCGAAGTGTGACCCGAGGGAAGGACCCATGACCATACGATTCGACACCAAGATAGCCATCGCCGTGCGCGCCGACCTTGAGCCGTGGCAGAAGCTGAACGTCACGGCGTTCCTGGCCAGCGGCATCGCCGCCAACACGGAGGAGGTCATCGGAAAGCGGTACGAGGACGGCTCAGGGAACACCTACCTGGAGCTGTTCCGGCAGCCGGTGGTGGTGTACGCGGCCGACGCTGAGACCCTTACCCAGGCACACCGGCGGGCGCTGTCCCGCGGGATGCCGATGGCGATCTACACCATGGACATGTTCGAGACCGGCAACGACGACGACAACCGGGCCGTGGTGCGTGCGGTGCCCGCCGCCGAACTACGCTTCGCCGGTCTCGCCCTACACGGGCCGCGCAACGCCGTCGACAAGATTTTCAAGGGCGTTACGCTGCATTCATGAGAGCAGCGTTGTACTCAGAAACGGGGAAGGCGGCTGACGTCCTCCGTGTCGAGGAGATCCCGCGGCCCGAGCCGGGACCGGGCGAGGTCCTGGTCCGGGTGTACGCCTCGGGGGTCAATCCCACCGACTACAAGGCCCGGTCCGGGGCGGTCCCGCGCCCCGTCGACGACTTCCAGATCCCGCATCACGACGGCGCGGGGGTGATCGAGGCTGTCGGCCCGGGGGTAGACCCCGGCCGCGTCGGCCAGCGCGCCTGGCTGTACATGGCGGCGGCCGGCCGCCGGTGGGGGACCGCCGCCGAGTGGACCGTGGTGCCCGAGCGGCACGCGGTCCCGCTGCCGGACGGCGCGTCGTTCGAGCTGGGCGCCTCGCTGGGCGTGCCGGCCATGACCGCGCACTACTGCCTGTTCTGCGACGGGCCGGTGAACGGCAAGACCGTACTGGTGGCCGGAGGTGCAGGAGCTGTCGGTCACTTCGCCATTGAATTGGCCAAACGGGCCGGGGCTCGTGTCGTCACCACCGTCAGCAGCGCCGAGAAGGCGGCGCTGGCCGAGAAGGCAGGCGCGGAGCAGGTGGTGAGCTACCGTTCGCCGGATGCCCTGGATCAGATCAAGGCGTTTGGTCCCATCGACCGGGTCATCGAGGTGGCGCTCGGCGCGAACCTCGAGCTCGACCTGGCGGCGGTCGGGCCGCACGCCACGATCGTCACCTACGCGGCCGAGGCCGCCGACCCAGTCCTGCCGGTACGGGCTTGCATGACGGCCAACCTCACCCTGAAGTTCGCCCTGCTGTACGGCGTGCCGATGAGCGCGCTTGAGCAGGCCGCCGCCGACATCACCGCCGCTCTGGCCGCCGGCGAGCTTACCGGCCTGCCGGTGCACAAGTTCCCGCTGACCGAGATCGCGGCGGCCCACGAGGCCGCCGAGGGCGGCGTCGTCGGCAAGGTCATCGTCACCCCGTAGGAGCAGGGGCAACGCCGATCGAACGGCCGTGGCCAGCCGGGGGAGTACCTGCCAGGGCGCGCGGGCGGGGTCTCGCGCCGAGGCTACTTCCGCGGGGAGGCTACTTCTTCGGGAAGACCCCCGTGTGATTGGTCCCGCCCCAGAAGACCTTGGTGCCGACCCGGTCGCGTCGGCCGCTGCCATCACACGTCCGGCAGCGCCGGTACGAGCCCTTGTAGACACCGCCGAAGTGCCTGCCTGTCATATTGCAGGTAGGACACTTCCTGAGTGGATGGATGCGCGTCGACACGATGTAGCCGACGGCAACAATGGCAATAACAAGTACTACTACCATGCTGGTACTCCTTACTTACCCACGCCAGAACCGCCCGTAGCCCTGTACCGCCTTACACACGGGCCGGGTACCGCGACTCCGGCGAGAGTTGACCACCGCCGTGGGTACCGGGGTTGGATCTCACCCCCAGTACCGACTCACTAGCACAGAGTAACCCACTCTGGCCCGATATGTGAAGGAATTTTGTCATAACCGTTATCGCAAGGAGCGTAGTTACCACATTTTGACTGCCGTATCCCAGATGTCAGCGGTACGCGCTAATGCCAAGCTTCACCGCAAGGCCTACGCCGCACATGCTGACCACGACCCGGAACGGCCCGGCAGGCACCTTCCTGGCGATCTTCGGGCCGATCCATCCGCCAACCAGGAAGCCCGCCGCAAGCGGCGTCACAAGCGCCCACCTGACGTCACCGAACAACGCGAAGCATACAGCGGCCATGGCATTCGCCATCCCAGAAACAGCATTCTTCACCGCGTTCACACGTCACCGAACAACGCGAAGCATACAGCGGCCATGGCATTCGCCATCCCAGAAACAGCATTCTTCACCGCGTTCACCGGCCCCGGTGAGCACGAGCGAGACGGTGTTGGTCATGTTCGCGCTGAGCGGCGGCACCCCAAGCGCGAGCAGCACCGGGTAGGTGACCAGCGAGGCGATGCTCAGAGCGGGTAGAGCGCCACATCCATTGAATCGGCGGAGGGCTTGGCGCAGGGGAAAGGCGCGGGCGGGGGTTTTAGGTGGGTAGCGAAACAGCGCAAGCAGGAGGCTGCCCGCTTGCGGCCACAGTGTCATCTGGATCCTGTCCGTTGCCTGAAACTAAGACTCAGGTGTCTATGATGATGATCAATAGATAGCTCAGGTCAGGAGCGGCGTGACGACGGTGGCGCGATTGCGGGCGCTGGTGACCGTGGCGGACGCGGGGTCGGTGCGGGAGGCGGCCCGGCGGCTGACGGTCACCGAGTCCGCCGTGTCCGCGGCGCTGTCCGCACTGGCCCGCGAGGTGCGGGTGCCGCTGGTCGAGCGGGATGGCCGCGGCCTTCGCCTGACCGCATCCGGCCAGGCGTATTCCGTATACGCCCGTACCATCCTCGGCCTGCACGAGGAGGGACTCGCCGCCGCCCGCGGCGACCGCGACCCGGAGCGCGGCCAGGTGCGGGTCGCTGCGGTCAGCACCGCGGGCGAGTACCTGCTTCCGGCCGCGCTCGCCGCGTTCATCTCCCACCATCCCGCCGTCGACCTCCGCCTGGAGGTGGGCAGCAGCGAGCGGTTGTGGGGCCTGTTCGCGGCGCACGAGGCCGATCTGGTCATCGGCGGACGCCCGCCCGGCCATACAAGCGACGCCGTGGTCCGCGCCGTCCGCCCGAACCTGCTCGTCGTCGTCGCGGCGCCCGAGGTGGCGGCGGGATTCGACATCAGCCGCACGACGTGGCTGCAGCGCGAGGCCGGATCGGGCACCAGGGCCACCGGCGAGGCGCTGCTCACCGGTCTCGACGCGAACCCGCCACGGCTCACGCTCGGCTCGGGCGGTGCCACCCTCGCCTGCGCCGCGGCGGGTCTTGGCGCCACCCTGGCGTCCAGGGACGCGGTGTCACGCCAGCTGCAGGACGGCGAACTCGTCGAGGTCGCGGTCCCCGGCACACCGTTGCGGCGCCCGTGGAACGCCGTGACCCACGGCCGCCAGCCAGGTGCCACGGCGCTGCTCGTGCGCCATCTACTCGACCGCGAAGGATGGCGCGAACCCCGAGCAGGGGCACGCATAAGCCTCGTTCGGCATAATTAAGCTTTTAATCAAGTATCAAGTGAAATACTTGATTGATATTTAAATACAAGCCTCCCATCATCGGTAGTGACGACGGACCACGCGATGGGAGACCGGTATGACGGAACGCTGGAGCGCGGGAGTGCTTCACTACGCGGAGATGGGCTACTGGCAGCCGGACTACGTGCCGAAGCCAACCGATCTGCTCGCCGCCTTCCGCGTCACGCCGCAGCCCGGGGTGCCGCCCGAGGAAGCGGGCGCCGCGGTGGCCGGCGAGTCGTCGACCGCGACCTGGACGGTGGTGTGGACCGACCGGCTCACCGCATACGACCACTACCAGGGCAAGTGCTACCGCGTCGACCCGGTGCCCGGACACCCCGACCAGTACATCGCCCACATCGCCTACGACCTGGACCTGTTCGAGGAAGGCTCGATCGCCAACCTCTCCAGCAGCATCATCGGCAACGTCTTCGGCTTCAAGGCGCTGAAGGCGCTGCGCCTGGAGGACATGCGGATCCCGCCGCACTACACCAAGACCTTCCAGGGGCCGGCGCACGGGATCGTGATGGAGCGCGAGTACCTGAATAAGTTCGGCCGCCCGCTGCTCGGCGCCACCGTCAAGCCGAAGCTCGGCCTGTCGGCCCGTAACTACGGCCGCGTCGTCTACGAAGCGCTCCGCGGCGGCCTGGACTTCACCAAGGACGACGAGAACATCAACAGCCAGCCGTTCATGCGCTGGCGGGACCGGTTCCTGCACTGCATGGAGGCGATCAACCGGGCACAGGCCGAGACCGGAGAGATCAAGGGCCACTACATGAACGTGACCGCGGCGACGATGGAGGACATGTACGAGCGGGCCGAGTTCGCGAAGGAACTCGGCAGCGTGGTCGTCATGATCGACCTGACCGCCGGGTACACCGCGATCCAGTCGATGGCCAAGTGGGCCAGGCGCAACGGCGTGCTGCTGCACCTGCACCGGGCCGGGCACTCCACCTACACCCGGCAGAAGTCGCACGGCGTCAGCTTCCGGGTGATCGCCAAGTGGATGCGGCTGGCCGGCGTCGACCACATCCACGCCGGCACGGTCGTCGGCAAGCTCGAGGGCGACCCGAACTCGGTGGCCGGCTTCTATGACGTGCTCCGCTGCGACCAGGCCGAACCAGACCCGGTCAAGGGCCTGTACTTCGAGCAGGACTGGGTGTCGATGCCGGGCGTCATGCCGGTCGCCTCCGGCGGCATCCACGCCGGCCAGATGCACCAGCTACTGCACCACCTGGGGGAGGACGTGATCCTGCAGTTCGGCGGCGGCACGATCGGGCACCCGCTGGGCATCGCCGCGGGCGCCACGGCCAACCGGGTGGCCCTCGAGGCGATGGTCAAGGCCAGGAACGAGGGCCGCGACCTAATGGCCGAGGGACCCGACATCCTGCGGGCGGCGGCCAAGCGCAGCCGCGAGCTCGACATGGCCCTGTCGACCTGGGGCGATGTGACGTTTGATTTCGAGTCCACCGATACCCCGGACATAACCCCGACGCCGATGCCGACGGGAGTCTGACCATGCGGATGACCCAGGGGACGTTCTCCTACCTGCCGGACCTGACCGACGAGGAGATCACCGGTCAGCTTGACTACGCGCTCGGGCACGGCTGGGCCGTGTCCGTGGAATTCACCGACGACCCGCACCCGCGCAACAACTACTGGGACATGTGGGGGCTGCCGATGTTCGGCCTGGCGGACCCGGCGGGCGCACTGCGCGAAATCAACGAGTGCCGCCAGGCCTACCCGGACCGCTACATCAGGGTCTGCGCCTACGACTCGCGCCAGGGCCGGCAGACGGTCGCGCTGTCGTTCCTGGTCAACCGGCCGGCGCAGGAGCCGGGTTTCCGGCTTGACCGGCAAGAGGCGGCCGACCGGCGCATCCGCTACACGATCCACCCGTACGCGCTCGACCGGCCGGCCGGCACCAGGTACAGCGGCCCGCCGTGAGCGGCCCGAGCGACCACGCGGCCTCCCGCCCGCTCTTCGCGCTGCCCACGCCGCAGGCGCAGGCACCGGCCGGCCCCGAGGCCGGCCAGCCTCCCGCCGTACCGGAGCCGCTCGCCGACGACGCCACCGTGGATCTAGCGGCCGAACGGGCGGCGGCCGGAGTGGACGAGATCATCGAGGCGCTGGACCGGGACCTCGTGGGCCTGCGGCCGGTGAAGACCAGGGTGGCGGAGATCGCCTCGCTGCTGCTCATCGACCGGCTGCGAGCCCGGTTCGGCTTGTCGGCAGGCGCGCCCAGCCTGCACATGTGCTTCACCGGCAACCCGGGCACCGGCAAGACCACGGTGGCGCTGCGGATGGCCAGGCTCTTGCACCGGATGGGCTACCTGCGGCGCAGCCGCGTCGTCTCGGTGACCCGGGACGACCTCGTCGGGCAGTACGTCGGGCACACCGCGCCGAAGACCAAGGACGTGCTCAACCGGGCCATGGGCGGCGTGCTGTTCATCGACGAGGCCTATTACCTGTACCGGGCCGACAACGAGCGCGACTACGGCCAGGAAGCCATCGAGATCCTGCTGCAGTACATGGAGAACTACCGGGACGACCTGGTGGTCATCATGGCCGGCTACGCCGACCGGATGGAGACGTTCTTCGCGTCCAACCCCGGGATGAGCTCGCGCATCGCGCACCACCTGGACTTCCCGGACTACTCGCTGGACGAGCTCGTGACCATCGGCGAGCTGATGCTGAGCGAGCGCCGCTACCGCCTGTCACCCGAGGCGGAATCGGTGTTCCGCGACTACCTCGCCCGCCGGATGACCCAGCCGCGGTTCGCGAACGCGCGCAGCGTACGCAACGCCCTCGAGCGCGCCCGGCTCAGGCACGCGAACCGGCTGATCGCCACCAACGGCACCCCGGCCAAGGACGACCTGATGCGCCTGGAACCCGCCGACTTCCTAGCCAGCCGCGTCTTCAGCAGCTAACCGGCCCGCAGCAGCTAACCGGGCCGCGTCGAGCAGGTGGTAAAGGAGCAGCAGCTGGGTGATGGCCAGCGGCTCGGTGCGCTGGCCTTCCCTGGTCCGGCCCAGGCACGCGGGCGGCCCGGAGCCGGCGCCGAGCCTGGACCAGATGGCCTCCTCCACTACCTCGCTGTCGTCCCTGGCCGCGTCCCCGTGCACGTGCAGCGCGTCCACCGGGCGGCCGTCCGCGTCGCGCGCGAGCTTGAGGTGGATCGCCGGCCGCGAGCCGTCGGCGATATCCTCGGGCACCACGCCGTCCAGGTCGGGGTGCCTGATCGTCGGCCTGAGCATCAGCTCGGCGGACAATGGCGTGCCTTCCGGCACGACGCGGCCCGGTATCGGCGCGAACCTGATGACGATGTCCGCGAACGCGCGCTGCGGCCGGATGAACGCCGCGGACTCAGGCTCCCGGCGTTCCAGCTCGGCCAGCACCTGATCCGCTGTGTAGCCCCGTTCCGCGGTGTCCCGGCTGACCTTCCAGGCCCGCCGGATCTCCTCCGGAGGATCCAGGTAGACGGTCGCGTCGAAGCAGACGCGGGCAAGCTTGGTGTGCAGCGGCAGGAGCCCCTCGATGATGACGAACTGACGCGGCTCGACCAGCACCGGGCGGGTGAACTCCCCGGTGTGATGGTCGTAGACGGGCTTGAGGATCGGCTGGCCCCTGGCCAGCAGCTGCAGATGCTGCTCCATGACCTGTATGTAGTTGCAGTCGGGGTGCAGCGGGGTGAACGGCAGCTTGCGGCGTTCGGCCCGGTCGTACTTGTGGTAGTCATCGACGCAGACCGCCGTGCAGCGATCGGCCCCGAGCGCCTCGACTAGGCCGCGTGTGATCGTCGTCTTCCCGGCCGCGCTGTCGCCGGCGATGGCGAGCATGACCGGTCGCGTCGGGGCATGCTCGGAGTACTCAGCCTGCTGCATCCGGAACAGCTTGTGCGGCACGTGATCACCCACCTCGTTCGGCACAGGTCTCGACTGTAGGCCGGCCAGCCCCGAGACAGCCTCCCCCGTCCGGGGGACATGGCGGGGACGCCGCACTTATGCTGAGGTCCTCCCGAACGTATCCTGACCGCCATGGGACCGCTGCGCATCGTGCTCGTGGACGACCATGAGATGGTGCTGCAGGGGCTCACCACCATCCTGGGCCGGTTCCTTGGCCGGGTCCGCGTGGTCGGCCAGGCGCTGGACGCGGACGCGGCGCAGAAGCTCGCCGGGACCCTGCACCCGGACATCATCCTGTGCGACGTGCGGCTGAAGGGATCAAGCGGCCTGGACCTGTGCCGGAAGATCCTGGAGCGTGACCCGGCCGCGAAGGTCGTCCTGCTGAGCGCCTACGACGACGAGCAGTACCTGTTTCAGGCCATGCGCGTGGGCGCCAAGGGCTACTTGCTGAAGCAGATCACCGGCGAGGACCTGGTCCGGCACCTGGAACGGGTGGCCGAAGGCGAGACCGTCATCGACGCGGGCCTGGCCGGGCGGGCGGTCGTGTCCGCCGCCCGGATGCGCGGCGGCGAGTTCTGGCCGGGGGCGGGCCTCGGCCTGACCCAGCGGGAGAGCGAGGTGCTCGCGCTGGCCGTCGCTGGCCTGTCCAACCGGGCCATCGCCGGTCGGCTCGTCGTCGGTGAGGAAACCGTCAAGAGCCACCTGAGCTCGATCTACCGCAAGCTCGAGGTTAGCGACCGGGCCGGTGCGGTGGCGGTCGCGCTGCGCGAGGGCATCTTCCATTGAGCCACGGCCCCAACCCGCTGCCCTTTCAGGATCCTGAGGGTGAGAACGCCCTGCTGGCAGGCGTGGTGGGGGCCATCTCGGCCGGGCTCGAGCTCGGTCCGCTTGCGGCCAGGATCGCCGGCCTGATCGTCGCGGCGACCGCCACCGACGTGTGCTTCGTGCACGTGCTTGACGACAGCGGTACCGCGCTCACCCTGACCGGCGCGACCCCTCCGTTCGACGCCGCCGTCGGCAGGATCCGCCTGCTGCTCGGTGAGGGCGTCACCGGCTGGGTGGCCAGCCACGGCGAGCCGGTGACGATCACCGACCACAAGGAGGCCGACCCGCGCTACCGGTACTTTCCCGAGCTTCGCGGCGGTGAGTTCACCTCGATGGCGTCGGTGCCGATGGCCAGCCGGCCCTCCGGACTGGCGGGGGTCCTGAACGTCCACACCCGTTCCCGCCGGATTTTCACCGAACGGGATGTGGCGCTTCTGGCGGCCATCGGTTCCTTGTTCGCCGGGGCGGTCCACCAGGCCCGGCTGCATCGCCGGCTGGCCGCGCGCGAGCACGCGCTCGAGCAGTTCGCCGAGCGGGTGATCGCCGCGCAGGAAGCAGAAAGGCGGCGGCTGGCCGGCGATATCCACGACGGCATCTCGCAGCGGCTGATCAGCTTGTCCTATCACCTGGACGCGGCCGCCGACGCGCTGCATGAGGCGCCGGAGTTCACCGCCGAGCAGCTCGTGCTGGCCAGGCAGATGATCGACCTGACCCTGAACGAGGCGCGGGCCGCCATCTCCGGCTTGCGCCCGCCGGTCCTGGACGATCTCGGCCTGGCCGACGGCCTGGCCAGCCTGGCCCGCAGCATCGGTGGCGTGCAGGTGACGGTCGAGGCCGATGAGTGCGCGCTGCCCGAACACGTCGAGATCGCCCTCTACCGGATCGCCCAGGAGGCGCTGCAGAACGTGGTCAAGCACGCCGGGGCCGCGGCCGCCAGCGTCATCCTGCGCTGCGACCCGGGGCTGGTGTCACTTCAGGTCACCGACGACGGCGCTGGCTTCTCTCCGGACGCCGCAGCGGGCGGTTTCGGCCTCAGCGGCATGGCCGAACGCACCGAGCTCGTCGGCGGCCACTTCGACGTGCGCTCCGGCCCGGGCCGCGGCACCACCATCGAGGCCCGGATCCCGGTCACCCCGCCCCGCTAGCCCCGCCCCGCTAGCCCCGCCCCGCTAGCCCTGCTAGCCCCGCGCCTCGGCCGCTCCGCCCCCGCGTACCACCCCGCCCGCCTGCCCGGGCGCGCCGCCCCGCGCCTGCCCGGCGTCACCTTCGTCACTTCCGCCAGTCCCATCACCTTCGCCTCACGGATGGCCCCGCCTAGCTTCCCGATAGCAGCAACGATGGAACATCGTTGCTGCTCAGACGACAGCGATGCTCCATCGTAGCTGTTTGTCCGTGCCCGCTTGGAGCCTGGCTCGGGGCTGCGGCGCGTACTGGGGCACAGGAGGGCTGTGGGTCGGCGAGGTCAGGTCGGCGCGTACTGGGGCACAGGAGGGCTGTGGGTCGGCGAGGTCAGGTCGCTTTCGTTCGCCTTAGGCGGAGATACTTTTCGTTCGCCTAAGGCGGAGATACTTTGAGGTCAAATGATTTGACTTGGAAATAGCTGACGGTGAAGACTGGCGGCGTGAGTCAGGCGGAAGTTGCCGGGCCGGACGGGCCGGACGGGGCTGAGGTTGCGAAGTGCGGGCCGGGACAGGGCCATGCGGGGTGGTTCTGGGGAGACCCGTCGGACGGGCCGCCCGCGGACGCGCCGCTGCACGTCCTGCTGCTGGCTGCGTCCAGGATTATGGGCGCGTTCTACGCGGGCACGCTGGCGCAGGCCGGGCTGCGGATCAGCCCGGCCGGACTCGGCGTGCTGCGGGTCCTGCTGGCCGGGGACGGGCTCAAGTCCAGCGACGTCGCGGCCCGTGGCTTGTCGTCGCCGGGGACGCTGACGTCGGTAGTGAACACGCTCGTGCGCGAGGGGTACGTCGAGCGGCGCAGTGACGCCGGCGACCGGCGGGTGGTCCGGCTGTTCGTGACCGACAAGGGCCGCCAGATCGTCGAGGACTACTACGCGCTGGCCGCCCCGCACTGGCGGGACGCCTTCGAGTTCGTGGATCCGGCCGACGAGCCGGTCATCCGCAAGTTCTTTGTCGACATGATCGGGCAGTTCAGCGAGCTGATCAGGAAGGAGCGCGGCACGTGACGCGAGACGTCAGGTTGTCGTGGTGCGGGAACCAAGGGTGTCAATCTAAGTTGACACTAGTCCTCCGTCAACGTAGGTTGACATCATGACGGTGACATCATGACGGGCGTAGCCGGGCTCGCGATACGCACCGAGGATTTGCGCAAGACGTATAAGTCGTCACGCGGGGACGTGCCCGCAGTGCGCGGTATCGACCTGTCCGTCGGCTCCGGCGAGTTCTTCGGGCTGCTCGGGCCGAACGGCGCGGGCAAGTCCACCACCATCGGCATGCTCACCACCCTGGTCCTGCCCACCGGGGGACGTGCGTGGGTGGCCGGACTGGACGTGGTGGCCGACCCGGTCGGGGTGAAGCGCAGGATCGGCGTGGTGACCCAGAACAACACCCTCGACATGCAGCTGACGGTCGCCGAGAACCTCGAGTTCCGCAGCCGGTTCTTCGGCCTGGGGCTGCGCGAGGCATCGCGCCGCGCCAGCCAGTTGCTCGAGGTATTCGGGCTCGCGGACCGGCGCAAGGCGATGTCCACCGACCTGTCCGGCGGGCAGGCCAAGCGGCTGCTCATCGCGCGGGCCCTGGTGCACCGGCCGGACGTCTTGTTCCTGGACGAGCCGACCGCCGGACTCGACCCGCAGACCAGGGTGAACCTGTGGGACATCCTGCGTGTGCTGCACGCCGAGGGGCAGACCATCTTGCTGACCACGCATTACATGGAGGAAGCCGAGGCATTGTGCGAGCAGATCGCAGTGATCGACCACGGCGAGGTGCTTGCCGCGGGCACCGTGAACGAGCTGAAGGAAGGGGCGGGCGCCGAGACCGTGATCACGGTCAGGTACGAGGACCCGGTCCCCGATGACATGACCGAACGGGCCGGGCTGGCCGATCGCCCCGGCGTCAGCAAGGTGGAAGCCGACGGCGACTACGTCCGGGTCTTCACCCGCGAGCCCGAGGGTGTGCTCGGCGAGCTGGTGACCGCGGGTTCCGCGGCCGGACTGACCGTGCGCGACGCCACCCAGCTCAAGCCCAGCCTGGAGACCGTGTTCCTTACCCTGACCGGACGGGAGTACCGCGAGTGACCACCACCACCACAAGGGGGGTCTGGGGGGATGGGTCCCCCCAGGAGCGGGGGGTTCCGGGGGGTCGTCCCCCCGGGCCAACACAGTCTGAGGTGGCCGCCCTGATCGCAGAGGCGCCGGTGCCGCGGCCCACCCTGGTCAAGACGTTCAACGCCATGATGGCCAGGGAGTTCCGGGTGCTGCGGCGCAACGCCATCGCCACCTTCACCCGGGCGGTCATGCAGCCGCTGCTCTTCGTCTTCGTCTTCGCCTACGTGTTCCCCAAGATCGGCGGCGGCTTCATGCTCGGCGGCGGCGGCGCCGCGGCCGCCGGGGCCGCGGCTGCGGGCGGCGTCAACTTCGCCACCATCCTCGTGCCTGGCCTGATGGCCTCCATGCTGCTCATGCAGGGCATCATGGCCGTGACGTTCCCGCTGGTGATGGAGTTCTCCTGGCAGCGCACGATCGAGGACCGGGCGCTCGCTCCCGTGCCGATCAGGGTCCTGGCGATACAGAAGATCGTCGCGGGCGCGGTCCAGTCGTTCATCGGTGCGGTCATCGTGTTCCCGATCGTGCTGCTCGTGCACGCGGCGGGTCAGGCTCCGCACGTGCACGTGACCAACTGGGCCCTGTTCGCGCTCATCCTGGTCTTCGCCTCGCTGCTCACGTCCTCGCTCGGGCTGCTGCTCGGCACGATCATGGACCCGCGCAAGATGCAGATGCTGTTCGCGGTGGTCCTGCTGCCCGCCACCATGCTCGGCTGCGTCTACTACCCGTGGGCGGCTCTGCACAACATCCGCTGGCTGCAGATCGCGATCCTGGTCAACCCCATGGTGTACATGTCCGAGGGGCTGCGGGCCGTGCTCACCCCTGTGCTCCCGCACATGCCGATGTGGGCCGTAATGCTCGCGCTCGTCGGCGGCACGGTGGTCTTCGGCTACCTGGGTACCCGAACCTTCACCAAGCGCGTCCTCAACTAGGCCCTGGGGCCGAGGGAGTCACGGGGGCTCCCTCGGCCCCAGGGCCTCGCCTACGCTGGTCCGCCGCATCTAATCGAGCGCCGGACCCCGGTAGGAGGATGTTGGAGATGCGGAGGACGGGAAAGCCGGTTGTGTCCGCGTGGGAATACCGCTGCACGGTCCGGTGCTGTTAGACTTAGACGCTGACCAGCTCGGTACTCGGGTACCGAGCGCGCAAAGCGGAGGACCACCTCCCACCCAGTCGGCCCGGTACGGGCAGGCGGGTCTGGCCAGACGTACCGGCGGCCGGTGCACGGCAGCGTGCACGGATGCCGGCTTCTGCTGGCACGGCGCACCCATAAGGGTCTTAATGGGTGACGCCGTTGTTGTGGTTGCCCCGCTGAGCGCATCGCTCGCGGGGTTTTCTCGTGTCGGGGGCAACCGCCCGCGACCGGGAAAAATCCCGGGGTTGGTCGGCAGAAGCCGCCGCCGGAGGCACCGACAGCGGAGATGAGGCTCAAGGAGGTCACATCAGCACCGAAGCACGTATCAACGAGCGCATCCGTTCTCCCGAAGTCCGGCTGGTCGGATCGAAGGGGGAACAGATCGGGATCGTCTCGGTCAACGACGCACTCAAGCTGGCTCAGGAAGCCGACCTCGACCTGGTTGAGGTCGCACCCACTGCGCGGCCACCGGTCTGCAAGCTCATGGACTACGGGAAGTTCAAGTACGAGTCCGCGGTCAAGGCCAGGGAGTCGCGCAAGAACCAGACGCAGACGATCGTCAAGGAGATCAAGCTGCGCCCGAAGATCGACCCGCACGACTACGGCACCAAGAAGGGCCACGTCGAGCGGTTCCTCAAGGCGGGCGACAAGGTCAAGGTGACGATCATGTTCAGGGGACGTGAGCAGTCGAGGCCCGAGCTAGGCTTCCGTCTGCTGCAGCGTCTCGCCAGCGACGTTGAAGAGCTCGGCTTCGTGGAGTCGCAGCCCAAGCAGGACGGGCGGAACATGATCATGGTGATCGGGCCGCACCGGAAGAAGAGCGAAACAAAGGCGCATACGGCAGGCCAGGCCCAGAACCGGCCGGTGCCGAGCCCGCGCGCTGCCGCACCAGCGGCTCCGGAACCGGCGGCGAGTGAGCCCGCCACCGACGGCGCCGCGGTACCGGGTCCGGCCTAGCCGGTAGCATCACCCGGCGGCAATAAACCCCGGCGCGAGCGCCGGGGTCGGTTATTGCTGCGCGCCCAGGAGGCGCGCAGCCACAAGAATGGAGACGACGGCCACCATGCCGAAGATGAAGACACACAGCGGCACCGCGAAGCGGTTCCGGCTGACCGCCACCGGCAAGGTGATGCGCCGCCGCGCCAACCGAGGCCATCTGTTCGAGCACAAGTCGTCCCGCGTGACGCGGCGGCTCTACGGGGAAGTGCCGGTCGCGCCCAGCGACCTCAAGGAGATCAAGAAGCTGCTGGGCAAGTAGCCCGGCCCGCGCGAGGGAGAACAGAACAATGGCACGCGTGAAGCGGGCAACCAACGCCCACAAGAAGCGCAAGGTTGTCCTCGAACGGGCCAGCGGCTACCGGGGACAGCGGTCCCGGCTGTACCGCAAGGCCAAGGAGCAGGTCCTCCACTCGATGACCTACGCCTACCGCGACCGCAAGGACCGCAAGGGCAACTTCCGGCGGCTGTGGATCCAGCGGATCAACGCGGCAGCCCGGGCGAACGGCATGACGTACAACAGGTTCGTCCAGGGCCTGCGGGTGGCGGGGATCGAGGTCGACCGGCGAATGCTTGCTGAGCTCGCCGTCGCCGACGAGGCGGCGTTCTCTGCCCTGGTCGAGGTAGCGAAGAAGGCGCTTCCCGACGCATCCGGGTCCGCGGCCGCCTAGGTGCGGGTCACCGCATCGCCTGACACCGGTTATACGGGCGCGCACTCGCCGCGGCTCAAGGCCGCGCGGCGCCTGACCAAACGCGCCTTCCGCCAGCGTGAGCGGGCCTTTCTCGCCGAAGGCCCGCAAGCGGTGGCGGAGGCCTTTCACTGCGGAACCCGCGTCATCGACTTGTTCGTGACCGTGCCCGCACGGAGCAGGCATCACGACCTGATCACCGCGATGGCCGACGCGGGTATACCGGTGCACGTCGTCAGCGGCGAGGTCATGGGCGAACTGGCCCAGACGGTAACCCCGCAGGGCCTGCTGGCCGTCTGCGGCTTCGTCGACGTCCCCCTCAGCGAGATCACCACGCCCGCTTCTGGCCTGGTCGCGCTGCTGGCCAACGTCCGCGATCCGGGGAACGCCGGAACCGTGCTGCGCACCGCCGACGCGGCGGGCGCGCACGCCGTGGTCTTCGCCGACGCCTCGGTCGATCCTTATAACGGCAAGTGCGTGCGCTCGTCGGCGGGCAGCCTGTTCCACCTGCCCGTGGTGGCCGGAGCCAGGCTCGAGGACGCCGTCGCCGCCCTGCGTGACGTCGGCCTCCGGATCGTGGCCGCAGACGGCCGCGCCGGACGTTCCCTGGACGACCCCGAGGTGCAGGCGCGGCTGGCCGGGCCGACCGCGTGGATCTTCGGCAACGAGGCGTGGGGACTGCCGCCCGAACTCGTCGCCCTGGCCGACGAATCCGTGGCGGTGCCCATTTATGGCCGGGCCGAGAGCCTCAATCTGGCCGCCGCGGCCGCGGTGTGTCTCTATACGTCCGCGCGTGCGCAGCGAGTACGCAGTGAAGGGGAGATGGGGACGTGGGTGGAGGGACAAGATGGTGCGTAAGTCAGCAACTGGTGGCTTAGAGTATTTGGTCTACAACATGGAGAATTCACGTCTCAGGACTGTCAGAAAGCGCGTATACGCGCTAGAGTCTGATCACAATCCGTCACCCAAACCGTGACCACTTCCGGCCGCCGGACGCTCGAAGTGCGGCCACGCCGGACGGAGGCTTCGCTGCAGTGGACGAGCTCATATCGAGCCGGGCGTCATCGGCCCCGCAACCGGCCGGAACGCCAACTAACCGCGAGACCGCTAACGGTAATGCTTCCGGCGTCACCCCGCTTCCCGAAGGCCCGGTCCCGATCGGGAGCCTGGTTTTCGCCGACGAGCTGCCGGATGGGGTGGTGGTCGCCGATGAGGTCGGCCGCATCGTTGTGTTCAACCGGGCCGCCGGGAGGCTGACCGGACTGGATCCGGCCGAAGTCATCGGCAAGTTCGTGTTCGACGTGCTTCCGCTCCGCGACGCCGACGACCGGGACTGGTGGGTCCACGCGGATCCGTACCACGGCCTGCCGACCCGCACCCGTCACCCTGAGCGATCGCTCTACCTGGCGGACGGCACCGAGTTGCTCGTATCCGTCGGCTATGTCCGAGCCAGGGGGGCACGGGGGGACGGGCAGTCCCCCCGTGAGCGGGGGGTTCCGGGGGGTCGTCCCCCCGGGCTAGCACTTCGCCGGCTCGTCATCAGCCTGCGCGGTGCGCAACAGCGGGAACGGCTGGAACGCAGCCGCGCCGAGCTCGTCTCGACCGTCGCCCACGAGCTTCGTTCCCCGCTGACCAGCGTGAAGGGCTTCACCGCCACGCTACTGGCCAAGTGGGGCCGGTTCACCGACGACCAGAAGCGCGTGATGCTGGAGACGGTGAACGCCGACGCCGACCGCGTGACCAGGCTCATCACCGAGCTGCTGGACGTGTCCCGGATCGAGTCGGGCCGGATGGAGGTCCACCGGCAGCTGGTCGACCTGCCCGACCGGGCCAGGAAGATCATCGCGGGCCGCGTGGCTGCGGGCGACGCCGAGGACCGGTTCCGGCTCGAGGTCCCGGGCGACCTGCCGGAGACCTGGCTGGACGCCGACAAGATCGACCAGATCCTCGGCAACCTGGTGGAAAACGCCGTCCGGCACGGGGCTGGTATCGTGACGGTCGTGGTGGAACCGGCACATCTTGACAGCGAAGAGGGAGAACTCGACGCGGTCGCCGTTTCCGTGCGCGACCAGGGCGAGGGCATTTCGCCGGACGTGGCGCCCCGGGTGTTCCGTCAATTCTGGCGCGGCAAGCCCCGCGGCGGCAGCCGCAGAGGCCAGCATGGCGGCGGCACCGGTCTGGGCCTGTACATCGTCAAGGGTCTCGTCGAGGCACACGGCGGCACGATCGGCGTGCGCCGCGCGCCCGGCGGCGGCGCCGAGTTCCGATTTATCGTGCCCGCGGGGACACCTATCGTCTAAGGGCGACACCCTCGGGGCAACGCGTTAAGACTCGGTACGGTAATCTCCCTTCGGGCTATCCAGCACAGCGATCGGCTCCGGCCCGGACAGGCGGGGACGCTAGGCAGGGCCGACGCTACCCCACTGGCGCGTCGAGGTTGACGCGACGCTGCCACCCAGGCCCGTTCGGCAGAAAGAAAGTCCGCCGGAACCCCAGCTAAGGTACGGCCCGCAGGAAGCAGGACCCATGTCGGCACCGAACAAGAGTTACGACCCCAAGGCGGTGGCCGCGCTGGCGCCTGACGAGGTGGCACGCGTCCTCGACGAGGCTCTCGCCGCCGTCGCCGCCGCCGGGACCCTCGACGAGCTGAAGGCGGCGCGGATCGCGCACGAGGGCGACCGCGCGCCGCTCTCCCTGGCCAGCGCGGAGATCGGCGCCCTGCCGCCCGAGGCCCGCGCCGAAGCAGGCCGGCGGGTCGGCTCGGCCCGCGGCCGACTCCGCGAAGCGCTGCGCGAACGTCAGGTCCAGCTGGAGGCCGAACGAGACCGGCAGGTGCTGGTGACCGAGGCGGTCGACGTCACGTTGCCCTGGGACCAGGTCCCGTCCGGCGCGCGCCATCCCGTCACCACCCTTGCCGACCGGCTGTCCGACGTGTTCGTCGCGATGGGCTACGAGGTCGCCGAGGGGCCCGAGGTCGAGGCGGAGTGGTACAACTTCGACGCGCTGAATATCCCGCCCGACCACCCGGCCCGGGAGATGCAGGACACGATCTTCATTGAGGGAAAAGGCGGGGAATCTGGGTCTAAGTCGGGCCTGGTGCTGCGGACGCACACCTCGCCGGTGCAGATCAGGTCCATGCTCACCCGCCCGCTGCCGCTCTACGTGGTCAGCCCGGGCCGGTGTTACCGGCAGGACCCGCTCGACGCCACCCATAGCCCGGTGTTCCACCAGATCGAGGGCCTCGCCGTCGACGAGGGGCTGACAATGGCCGACCTGCGCGGCGCGATCCAGTCGTTCGTGGACGCGATGTTCGGCGTGGGGCTGCGCACCCGGTTCCGGCCCGACTACTTCCCCTTCACCGAGCCGTCGGGCGACGTGTCGATGGAATGCCACATCTGCCGCGGCGCCTCGGCCAAGCCGGGCGGCGACCCGTGCCGGGTTTGCCGGTCGCAGGGCTGGATCGAGATCGCGGGCTGCGGCATGGTGAACCCCCGGGTACTGGTGGCCTGCGGTATCGACCCCGACCGGTACAGCGGGTTCGCGTTCGGGCTGGGCATCGAGCGCAGCCTGGTGATCGCGCACGGGCTGACCGAGATCAGGGACGCGGTAGAGGGCGACGTGCGGTTCAGCCGGGCGTTCGGGATGGAGATCTGACATGAGGGTGCCGCTTTCCTGGCTGCGTGAGTACGCGCCGCTGCCAGAGCCGGTCGACGCCACCGAGGTCTCGCGGCGGCTGACCGCGGCCGGACTCGAGGTCGAGTCGCTGGAGTCGGTCGGGCACGACATCCGCGGCGTGGTGGTCGCGCAGGTGCTCCTCATCGAGGAGCTGCCCGGCCTGAAGAAGCCGATCAGGTACTGCCGGGTCGCCGTCTCCGACAGTCAGCTGGCCGGGCCGCCCGACGAGGCGTCCGGCGTGATCTGCGGCGCGGTCAACTTCGCCGTCGGCGACCGGGTCGCGCTCGCGCTGCCCGGGGCGGTGCTGCCCGGCAGTTTCGAGATCGGCGCGCGCAAGACCTACGGTCACATCTCCGAGGGGATGATCTGCTCGGCCAGCGAGCTGGCTATCGGCGACGACCACTCCGGCATCCTGGTGCTCCCCCCCGACGCGCCGCTGGGCGCGGATTTCGTGTCTTACGCGAAACTGCGCGACGAGGTGTTCGAGATCGCGGTGACGCCCGACCGCGGCTACGCCGTGTCGGTGCGCGGCATCGCGCGCGAGCTCGCCAGCGCGTTCGGCGTGCCGTTCCGCGATCCGGCCGAGACCGCGCTGCCGGATGCGACCCTGCTCGGCGGCACGCTTGACTACGTGGGCCCTGACCTCTACCCGGCCCGCATCGACGACCCGACCGGCTGCGACCGGTTCGTGCTGCGCGAGGTGCGCGGCTTCTCCCCGTCGGCGCTCACCCCGCTGTGGATGCGGGTGCGGCTGGCCCGGTCCGGCGTCCGCAGCGTGTCGCTCGCGGTGGACGTGACAAACTACCTGATGCTTGAGCTCGGGCAGCCGCTGCACGCGTTCGACCGGTCCAAGCTGACGGGCGGGATCGTGGTCCGGCGGGCACAGCCGGGGGAGAAGCTCGAGACGCTGGATCACGTGGTCCGGACCCTGGACGCCGACGACATCCTGATCACCGACGCCTCCGGGCCGATCTCTCTGGCCGGCACCATGGGCGGCCTGTCCACAGAGATCGACGAGACCTCCACCGACCTGGTGATCGAGGCGGCGCATTTCTCCGCCGAGGGAATTGCCAAGATGAGCCGGCGGCACAAGCTGCACAGCGAGGCGTCCTACCGGTTCGAGCGCGGGGTAGACCGCGAGCTTCCGCTGCGCGCCACCGCCAAGGCGGTGGCCCTGCTGTCCGGCCTGGGCGGCGCCCAAGTGGTGCCGGGCTGCACGCACGCGTCAGTCGAGGTGCCGCCGGTGGTGATCTCCATGGCCGCGGACTACCCGGACCGGGTGGCCGGGGTGGTCTACGGCCGGGACACGGTGATCCGGCGGCTGCGTGAGGTGGGTTGCTCCGTTCTGGCGACCCGTAAGGCCGCCCTGACCATCGCTCCCTGGCGAGCGGAGGAACCGGAGGGTGCAGCTGCGGTAAACGGCCTCGTGCCCGTGCTCGAGGTGACCCCGCCGACCTGGCGGCCCGACCTCACCGACCCTGCCGACCTGGCCGAGGAGGTCATCCGGCTGGAAGGCTACGAGAACGTCCCGGCCCGGATGCCCCGCGCGCTAGCCGGCCGCGGGCTCACGCCGCGCCAGCGGCTGCGCCGTTCGGTAGGCCGGACGCTGGGTGAGGCCGGGTACGTGGAGGTGCTGTCGTGGCCGTTCGGGTCGCGCGCCGACGCGGACCTGCTCGGGCTGCCGCCTGAGGACATGCGCCGCCACGCGGTAGAGGTGGCGAACCCGCTCAGCGAAGACGAGCCGCTGCTGCGCACGACCCTGCTGCCGGGCCTGTTCCGGGTTCTGGCCAGGAACGTGGGCCGGGGGTTCGCCGACACGGCGCTGTTCGAGATCGGCCTGGTCTTCCGGCCCCGGCCGGGGGCGGCGCACTCGGCGCCGATCCTCCCGGTGGACCGCGGGCCCTCGGTAGCCGAACTCGCCTCCCTGGAGGCGGCATTGCCCGACCAGCCGCTGCGGGTCGGCGCGGTGCTGGCTGGCGAGCGTGTGCTTGACGGCTGGTGGGGCAAGGGGCGCGCGGCGTCCTGGGCGGACGCCATCGAGGCGGCCCGCGCGGTCGACCGGATGTGCCGGGTCCGGCTCGACGTCCGTGCCGACAAGCATGCGCCCTGGCATCCGGGGCGCTGCGCGGCTATCTACGCCCAGGTCACGGACTCCGACGGCCCGCGCGAGTGGCTGGCCGGGCATGCCGGCGAACTGCATCCGCGAGTGATCCAGGCGTTCGGGCTGCCGGAGCGGACCTGTGCCATGGAGCTTGACCTGTCGGTGGTGTTCACCGCGGCGGAATCCGTCGGCCCGGTGCAGGCTCCGCGACTGTCCGCCTACCCGCTGGCCACCCAGGACGTGGCCCTGATAGTGGACGCGGCCGTGCCCGCTGCCGAGGTGGAGGCGGCGCTCGTGGCGGGCGCGCCGCAGGACCTGCTCGAGGACGTGCGACTGTTCGACGTGTACACCGGAGCCCAGGTCGGCGAGCAGCGCAAGTCCCTGGCCTACACGCTCAGGTTCCGCGCTCCGGACCGGACGCTCACCGCCGCCGAGACCACGGCGGCCCGCGACGCGGCCGTGGCCGAGGCCGCTCGCCGGGTCGGCGCCGTCCTGCGCAGCTAGGACGCCCCGGTCCCGTCACCGCGGCTAGGACGCCCGGATCGCGTCACCGCGCCGTTACCACCCGCGCCTCCAGCCCTATCGCGGGCTTGTCCTGCCATCGTGGGCGGTTACCACCCCAATAGCGATAGCGGGGGTAGCCGTCCACGATGATGGCTAGCTGCCAGCCCAGAGCCGGGGGTTCCCGGCTCTGGGCTGGCCTGTTGCTAAAGGAGGCAACTGTCGGTCAGGATGTGATTACCGAAGACCGCAGCGATTCGCTGAGCCGGAGGGCAAGATAACAAGACACGCGGTGGCCCCGGGGGGTGCAACCGAGCAGGCCGCGACGAGGTTCCGCGACGTGTTCGCGGTGGCGGAATTCCGGGCCCTGTGGGGGGCGCAGCTCTTGTCGGTCATCGGCGATCAGCTGGCCCGCGTCGCGCTGACCGTGCTTGTTTACGACCGGACCCGTTCGGCCCTGCTCGCGGCGATTACCTTTGTGGTTAGCATCGTGCCGACCTTCGTCGGCGGCGTGACCCTGGCCTGGCTGGCCGACAGGTACCCGCGCCGCGGCGTGATGATCGCCTGCGACCTGGCCCGGTGCGCGCTCGTCCTGGCCATGGCCATCCCCGGAATGCTCCTCGCCGGGCTGGTAACGCTGCTTTTCCTGGTCACGCTGGTCGGCGCGCCGTTCACCTCGGCGCGCGCGGCCATCTATCCCGATGTGCTGGCTGGCGAAAAGTATGTGATGGGGACCGCGGTGACCCTTACCACGTACCAGTTCGCGCAGGTCCTCGGCTTCGCGGCCGGGGGTGCCGTCACCGGGTTCTTCGGCACGCGGTGGTCTCTGATCGTCGACGCGGCGACCTTCGCCGCGTCGGCGCTCATCGTCCGGGCGCGGGTCCGCTCACGACCTGCCCCGGCCGCCGTGGCTGGCGGCCACCATGAGCCTGGCCGGCTGGCCGGCATCATCGCCGGCACCCGGCTCGTCTTCACCCGCCCAGCCCTGCGTACGCCGATGCTGTTCGGCTGGTTGGCAGCGTTCTACAACGCTCCGGAGGGCGTGGCCAGCCCGCTCGCCCGGGTTGTCGGTGGCGGCGCGGCCGCCTTCGGCGTGATCCTGGCCGCCTCGGCTCTCGGGGAGACCGTAGGCGCGATCGTATTCAGCCGCTTCGTGGCTCCGCCGACCCGGCTGCGTGTCATGGGGCTGCTCGCCATCGCCGCCTGCGGGGTTCTCGCCCTGTTTTTCTGGCAGCCCGGTCTGCCTGGCTCGCTGCTGATCCTGGTCGCATCGGGTCTGTGTGCTTCCTACCAGATCGCCGCCAACGCCGCCTTCGTAAGCGCGGCGCCGCCGGAACAGCGCAGCCAGGCCTTCGGTCTAGCCCAGGGTGGTATAAGCCTGGGCCAGGGAACAGTCATGATCCTGGCGGGCGCCGCCGCAGACCACCATTCCCCGGCATGGGTTATCGCAATTTCTGGCACTGTCGGCGCCGCAGTAGCCCTAGCGATCGCGGTCAGCTGGGCCCGCGATCGCAGGCAGTCGGCGAACGGACACCTTCAGCGCTTAAAGGGTCAGCCCCAGCTGGTGTCGCGCATCGGCGTACTCCTTCTTCTGGTGTGGGGTGGGTGGCTGGATGGGGTCAGCCCCAGCTGGTGTCGCGCATCGGCGTACTCCTTCTTCTGGTGTGGGGTGGGTGGCTGGATGGGGTCAGCCCCAGCTGGTGTCGCGCATGGCGCACTCCTTTCTCTGAGTACTCACATAAGTTCTCTGAGTAATCAAACTAAACGTCCGGCGCAGGGCCGTGGTTCAGTTTCGGCGGGCATGGCGCACTCCTTCCGGCCTTGGGCCCACCGTCGGCGTTACGGCTACCCATTGTGGCTTGCAATTGCGCCCAGGGGGCACTTTGTACTTATTGCCGGGAATAAGACTGTCTCTGGTGTGACAGGCCGTGACTTTTTGAGCTGCTACGGGGACGTGTGGTGAACCAGGAGGGCAAAAAAGAGTATTGTTCTGCCAGTGAGTAGCGGGATTTTCACGTTCTGCGCTCTCTGGGCTGGCAATGCTGGACAATAGACGTACGCACTGCCACCCGGCCGGCGGTGCAATGGTTTGCATGAGGAGGTGCTGATGGAGCTGATCCGTCGCCTCCAGCGCCGGATGACAGCCGTCAGTGGCTGGGGCCTGTGGTCGTTGCCTCGCTGGCTCACCGTCTATGTGCTGACCGTGGTGGCCGTCGATGCCGCCGCCATCGGCCTCGCGGCGTCGCTCACGACCTTCACCCGGGCCAACCTGGCCTTGTTTGGCCTCTTGCTGGGCTGCACGGCGATCTCCGTCGAGCTGACCAGAAAGGCGGGGGAGCAAGGCGGCATGATCAAGGACGTCCAGGGCGTATGGGAATTGCCGGCCGCCATCTTGCTGCCTCCGCTCTATGCACTGATCGTCCCGGTCGTCCGGATAGCACTGGTGCAGTGGCGGATTCGGCGTGCCCCCGTCTACCGCAGGGTGTTCAGCGGGGCGGCGATCAGCCTCTCTTACGGTGCGGCATCGGTAACCTTCCACAGCCTGTACGGCCTGATACCGCAGGACTCTGGAGGGATGCTCAGCCGTGGCACGGTGTGGACCTTGCTAATAGCGGTCAGCGTCCTGGTGAAGGAGACGGTGAACAAGACTGTGGTCATGACGGCCGTCAAGGGCGCCGATCCGGCCACGAGTATCCGCACTGAAGTGTTCAGCCGCGAGCCGCTTTACAACGACGCGGCCGAGATCTGCACCGGCGTCCTGGTTGCTTACGGCGTGGCCGAGAACCCGCTGCTCGCACTCGCCGCGCTGCCTGTGGTCACGTTGCTCCAGCGGTCGCTGCGCCACGTCCAGCTGGTTACCGACTCGCGGGCCGATTCGAAGACAGGCCTGCTGAACGCGGCGACCTGGGAACGCGAGGCGACCGCGGAGGTGGGCCGCGCAGTGCGGACCAGGACCCCGCTGGCGGTAGCAATACTCGACCTCGACCGGTTCAAGGTGATCAACGACACCTACGGTCACCTGGTCGGCGATCAGGTGCTCAAGGAGATCGCCCGCGCGCTCGACAGCCTGCTGCGCGACTACGACCGCGCCGGACGGTTCGGCGGCGAGGAGTTCTCGCTGTTGCTGCCGCAGACTCGCGCGGTGGACGCCTTCCGCATCGCTGAGCGTGTGCGCGCTAACATTGCCGGCCTGTCCATCATCGTTCCCGGCGCGACCGGCGGGGAACGGGTGCATGTCACAGTGTCGATCGGGGTGGCCGCGCTGGATAGCGGCAGCAAGCGGGAGTACGCCGAACTGATGGCGGCAGCGGACGCCGCCCTGTACCGGGCAAAGTCTGGCGGCCGGGACCAGGTGCAGATGATCAGCACGACCAGGGGCCTGAGCGCAATCAGCGGCGGGGGTCGCGGCAGCGACAGCAGTGGTAACAGCGACCGCTCTGACGTGCCGAGCGCATTCCGCCGCGCTCAGAACTTGTGATCATCCGAAAGCCGGATGGGTGTAGTCAGGACCAGCTGCCAGTACGCATGGTGGCGTTCCTTTCCTTCTGAGGTGGCTGTTGGGGTGTGGGTCAGGACCAGCTGCCAGTACGCATGGTGGCGTTCCTTTCTGCGGTGCTGTTCGGGGTGCGGGTGGTCACGGGGTTAGGACCAGCTGCCAGTACGCATGGTGGCGTTCCTTTCTGCGGTGCTGTTCGGGGTGCGGGTGGTCACGGGGTTAGGACCAGCTGCCAGTACGCATGTCCGCGCTCCTCTCGCTAGGTGATTGGGTGAGCCCATCTGGGGGCTGCTCGGGAGTTAGCCCGCGTCAACAGGCCGATGATAGGAAAGACGCGCCTGCATTTTCCGAAATGTCCGGGATCTGGGACCGTTCCGTCTTCATACAGCCACGCAGGGTAATCAGCAAGGAGCAGAGTGCAGCACACCTTAGAAGAAAACCTCGTTGAGTAGCAGAATTTTGACGTTCAGCAGTCTTCGTCGCGGCAATCTAGGACACTAGGTGATACGTCCTCATCCCCAACCAGGTTCAGGGTGCTTGTCTGCCAAGGAGATGCCGTGGATGCGATTCGCCGGCTGCGGAGGCGGAGCATGGGCATCAGGTGTATTGGGGGAATGGGGCGAATTGGGGCGATTGGGTCCTGGCCGATCTGGGAGCTTCCGCGCTGGCTGAGAGCTTTCGTCTGTACCGTCGTGCTGGCCGACGCCGTCGTCCTCGCGGCCGCGGCGAGCAGGGTATCCATCCGTGCCCATGATCTTGAGCTGTTCGCCGCGTTGGTCGTATGCAGCACGGCCACCGTCGAGCTGACCAGGCGAGTCGGTGAGAACACCGGGTTTGTCAAGGACGTGCACGCGATCTGGGAACTGCCCGTCGCGATGTTGCTGCCGCTGGCCTATGCGCCAGTTCTTCCCATTATCCGCTTCACTTTGACCCAGTGGCGGATCCGTCGGGTTCCTGTGCACCGGCGGGCGTTCAGCGCGGCCGCCATCGGGCTGAGCTATATCGCTGCCGCGCTCGTCTTCCACGCCCTCATCCGCCTGGCGCCGGGAGCGGCCTCGAACCCGGGCGGCCATGCCATGGCCTGGATGGCGTTCGTCGCGGTCTGCGCGGTCGTGATGTGGGCCGTCAACCAGGGCCTGGTCCTGACCGCGATCAAGGGTTCGGATCGGAGCGTGAAGCTTCGCGAGGCTCAGTTCGCCCGGGAACCGATCCACAACGACGTGACCGAGCTCTGCGTGGCCGTTCTCGTCACGTTCTGCCTGGCCAACAGCATAATCGCGGTGGCCTTCGCATTTCCCTTCGTCTCGCTACTGCAGCGGTCGCTGCGTCATGCCCGACTGGTCAAAGACTCGCGAGTCGATTCCAAGACCGGGCTGCTGAACTCGGCGACCTGGGAGCGTGAGTCGGCGGCGGAGGTCGCCCGTGCTGTCCGGACCAAGACGCCCCTCGCGGTGGCCATGCTGGACATCGACAGGTTCAAGGCGATCAACGACACCTATGGTCACCTGCTCGGCGACCAGGTCATCAAGGAGATCGCGCACGCGCTGAACACCCTGCTGCGCGAGTACGACCTGGCCGGGCGGTTCGGCGGAGAAGAGTTCTCGCTGCTGCTACCGCAGACGCGGGCGGTGGACGCGTTCCGCATCGCTGAGCGTGTGCGCGCCTATATCGCCGGATTGTCCATCATCGCCCCGGGCGCGGCTGGCGGGGAGCGGGTGCATGTCACGGTGTCGATCGGGGTGGCGGCACTGGACAGCGGCAGCGAGCGTGAGCTCAGTGAGCTGATGGCGGCGGCGGATGCGGCGCTGTACCGGGCCAAAGTCGGCGGCCGGGATCAGGTCCAGATGATCAGTACGACCAGGGGGCTGAGCGCGGTCAGCAGCACGTCCCGGGGCATCAACGGCGCGGTGGCCGCCGGGCAAGCCTCGGACGGGCCGAGCCTGTTCCGCCGCGCCGCGAGCTCGTGAGGGCTTAACGGGTTCAGCCGGCCGTAGGGGTCGATACCGGCAGGACCGCGAGGATGGCGGCGCTGCCGGTGTGGCATCGCGACGCGTTCCCTGTACTCAGCACCTCCGGGGTGTTGTATCCCTGACAGGTCCAGCCGCTCACCACGACCGGCGCGCCACCGCCGTTGCCCGGCACCTGCCCCGCCTTGATCTTGGCCGCGTACTCGTTCTCCACTTGCATCGCGGTCTGGCAGTTCACCGAGCCCTTGGCTACCTTGATGATGACCGGCACCCCGGCCGCGGTGTGCGTAGTGCCGCAGGTCGCGCCGACGCCCGAGGTTGGCTCCGCGGACGAGCACCCGGTCACCAGGCAGGCGCAGACCCAAAGACCGCACAGAGTCCCTAGTCCGCCGAGGAGGCCCCGCCGCGCCCCAACCCGCTCCACCCGTCTCACCCTAATGCCCGGCGCCTCTCCCGGATGGTCGCGACACTTTGCATATTCATGCGTTATGATGAATACTCTTCCAGGCGGCGGCGGACGTGAGGGATATATGGGTGCGAGGGTTGCGGTAGCTGGGGCGAGTGGCTACGCGGGCGGCGAACTGCTCCGCCTGCTGGCTGGCCATCCCGACCTTGAGATCGGTCCGCTGTCCGCGAACAGCAACGCCGGCGCGCCGGTGACCGCGGCGCACCCGCAACTGACCGGGCATCCCGCCCTCGACGGCGCCGTCTTCGCCGGCACCGACCCGGACGTCCTCGCGGACGCCGACCTGCTCTTTACCGCCCTCCCGCACGGGGAGTCCGCGCAGCTGGCCGCCAGCCTTCCGGCCCAGCTCAAGGTCATCGACCTAGGCGCCGACTTCCGGCTCGCCGATCCGGATGCGTGGGCAGGGTACTACCAGACGCCATACGCCGGCCAGTGGACCTACGGCCTTCCCGAACTGCCCGGGGTCCGGGACGCGATCAGGGCGTCCACCACGGTGGCCGCGCCCGGCTGCTACGCCACCGCCTCGATCCTGGCGTTGGCCCCGCTGCTGGCCGCCGGCCTGGCCGAGCCGGCCGACATCGTGATCGTGGCCGCCTCGGGCACGTCCGGTGCGGGCCGCTCGCCGCGTCCCGACCTGCTCGCCACCGAGGTCCTGGGGTCGATGTCCGCGTATCAGGTCGGGGGCACGCATCGGCACACGCCGGAAATAGAGCAGAACATTGATCCCGAACGGGTTGGGTTGCCCGCCCAGGCTCCGGTGACTGTCTCGTTCACCCCGACGCTGGCCCCGATGGCCCGTGGCATCCTGGCTACCTGCACCGCGAGATCGGCTGCCTCGGCTGGTCAGCTGCGCGAGGCGCTGCGCGAGGCCTACCACGGGGAACCCTTCGTGCACGTGCTGCCCGAGGGCCGGTGGCCAGTCACCGGCGCCACCCTCGGCTCCAACGCCGCCCACCTGCAAGCGGCGGCCGACCCGCACGCCGGCCGCGCCGTCGTCGTGTGTGCCCTGGACAACCTGGTCAAGGGCGCGGCCGGCCAGGCCATCCAGATCGCTAACCTCATGCTCGGCCTGCCGGAGACCGCCGGCCTAACCGCACACGGAGTATCCCCTTGAGCGTCACCGCCCCGCTTGGTTTCCGGGCCGCCGGAGTGGCGGCCGGGCTGAAGCAGTCCGGCCAGCCGGACGTGGCCGTGGTCCTGAACGACGGGCCCACATGGTCCGCCGCCGCCGTGTTCACCACCAACCGAGTGCAGGCCGCCCCGGTGACCTGGACCCGACAGGTGGTCAAGGGCGGCCGGGTCCGGGCCGCGGTGCTCAACTCCGGCGGGGCCAACGCCTGCACCGGGCCGCTCGGCTTCCAGGACACACACGGTACCGCTGAGCACCTGGCCGCCGCGCTCGGTGAGGTCGGGGCCGGGGAGATCGCGGTCTGCTCGACCGGACTGATCGGCGAGCGGCTGCCGATGGACAAGCTGCTCGCCGGCGTGGACGCCGCTGTCGCCGACGCGTCCCGGGCGGGCGGGCTGGCCGCCGCCGACGCGATCAGGACCACCGACACCGTGGTGAAGATCGCCTTCCGGCGGGGCACCGGCTACACCATCGGCGGAATGGCCAAGGGCGCCGGGATGCTCGCGCCTGGACTGGCCACCATGCTGTGCGTGCTCACCACCGACGCCGAACTCGCGCCAGCCGAACTCGACGCCGCGCTCCGGGCGGCCACCGCAGTGACCTTCGACCGGCTGGACACCGACGGCTGCATGTCCACCAACGACACGGTGCTGCTGATGGCCAGCGGGGCGGCAGGGGTGTCGCCCGAGAAGAACGAGTTCATTCTGGCGCTCACCGAGGTGTGCGCGGACCTGGCCAGGCAGCTTCAGCTGGACGCCGAGGGTGCGGAGAAGATGATCACGATCGAGGTGGTCGGGGCCGCCTCGGAGGCCGACGCGGTAACCGCCGGGCGGGCCGTGGCGCGGAATAACCTGCTCAAGTGCGCCATCGGCGGCGAGGACCCCAACTGGGGCCGGGTGCTGGCCGCGGTCGGCACCACCGACGCGGTCTTCCAACCCGATCGGCTGAACGTCGCGATCAACGGGATCTGGGTCTGCCGGCACGGCGCCCCCGGCGACGAGCGCTCCAAGGTAGACCTGAAGCCGAAGGACGTGACGATCACCGTGGACCTGTCCGCCGGCCCGCATTCCGCCGCCATCTTGACCACCGACCTGACCGCTGCCTACGTGCACGAGAACAGTGCCTACTCCACATGAGGGCTCACTCGACATGACGGTGACGGAAGGCCGGATCGAGGACGCGTCCGCCAAGGCGGCCACGCTGATCGAGGCGCTGCCCTGGCTGAACAGGTTCCACGGCCGGACCGTGGTGATCAAGTACGGCGGGCACGCGATGGCCGAGGAGGAGCTGCGCCTGGCCTTCGCCCAGGACCTGGTGTTCTTGCGCTACGCCGGGCTGCGCCCGGTCGTGGTGCACGGCGGCGGCCCGCAGATCACCGAGCAGCTTGACCGGCTCGGCGTGAAGTCCGCCTTCACCGCCGGGCTCCGGGTCACCACGCCGGAGACCATGGAGGTCGTCCGGATGGTCCTGTCCGGCAAGGTGAACAAGGACATCGTGGGCCTGATCAACCGGCACGGCCCGTTCGCGGTGGGCATGTCGGGGGAGGACGCGAGCACGTTCACCGCGACCCGCAAGACGGCGATCGTCGACGGCGAGCCGGTGGACATCGGCCTGGTCGGCGCGATCGTGGCCACCAACCCGGGCGCGATCGAGGCGCTGCTGGCCGACGGCCGGATCCCGGTCGTCTCCAGCGTGGCCGCGGGCCAGGACGGCGAGGTCTACAACGTGAACGCGGACACCGCCGCGGCCGCGCTCGCGGTGGCCCTGGACGCGGCCAAGCTCGTGGTGCTCACCGATGTGGCCGGCCTGTACCGGGACTGGCCGTCGTCGGCCGAGGTGATCAGCGAGCTCACCGCGGCCGAACTCGAGCGGCTGCTGCCCGGTCTTTCGGCCGGGATGATCCCCAAGATGGAGGCGTGCCTGACCGCCGTGCGCGGCGGCGTACCGCAGGCGCACGTCCTGGACGGCCGGCTCAGCCACGCCGTCCTGCTCGAGATCTTCACCGACTCCGGCATCGGCACCATGGTCACCCCGGGAGGCGAAGGATGAGTGAAACCGAAGCACTCCAGAAAAGATTCGCGGCGGCCCTCATGCCGAACTACGGCGTGCCCCCGCTGGCCATCAGGCGAGGGCAAGGCTGCCGGGTATGGGACGTCGACGGCCGCCGGTACCTGGACCTGATCGCCGGGATCGCGGTGAGCTCACTCGGCCACGCCCACCCGGCCATCGTCGAGGCGGTCAGCCGCCAGGTGGCCGAGGTGGCCCACACCTCCAATCTTTTCCTGCACGAGCGCGAAGTCGAGCTGGCCGAGCGGCTGCTGACCCTGCTAGGTGAGGATGGCCGCGTCTTCTTCGCGAACTCGGGCACCGAGGCCAACGAGGCGGCGGTCAAGCTGGTGCGCCGCATCGCGGGGCCGGGGCGGCCGGTGATCGTGGCTGCCGAGCGCAGCTTCCACGGCCGGACGATGGGCGCGCTGGCGCTGACCGGCAAAGAGTCCATCCGCGCGCCATTCGGCCCGTTCGGCCTGACCGTGCGGTTCGTTCCCTACGGGGACGCCGCGGCGCTGCGCGCGGCGGTCGGCGCCGACGTCGCGGCCGTCTTCCTCGAGCCCGGCCTGGGCGAGAGCGGCGTAGTGCCCGCTCCCGAGGGTTACCTGCGCGCCGCGCGCGAGGCATGCGATGCGGCCGGCGCGCTGCTCGTGCTCGATGAGATCCAGAGCGCCATCGGCCGGACTGGAGCGTGGTTCGCGCACCAGACCGCCGGTGTCCGGCCCGATGTGCTCACCCTGGCCAAGGGGCTGGGCGGCGGGCTGCCCATTGGCGCGTGCATCGGCCTCGGCGCGGCCGGCGCCGGCTTCGCCAAGGGCGACCACGGCTCCACCTTCGGCGGCAACCCGGTCGCCTGCGCCGCGGCCCTGGCCGTGCTCGAGGTAATCGAGCCGGGCTGCCCATTGGCGCGTGCATCGGCCTCGGCGCGGCCGGCGCCGGCTTCGCCAAGGGCGACCACGGCTCCACCTTCGGCGGCAACCCGGTCGCCTGCGCCGCGGCCCTGGCCGTGCTCGAGGTGATCGAGCGTGACGGCCTGCTGGCCCACGTCACGGCGGTCGGAGACCACCTGGCGGCCGGCCTCGGCGAGATCAGCCACCCGCTGGTAGCGGGGGTGCGCGGCCTCGGGCTCTGGCGGGCGGTCGCGCTGACGGCCGAGGTGGCCCCGGATGTGGAGGCGGCCGCCCGGCGGGCCGGGTTCCTGGTCAACGCGGTGCAGCCCGACGCGATCAGGCTGGCGCCGCCGCTAATCTTGTCCGCTGCGGACGCGGACGAGTTCATCGCCGCGCTGCCCGGGATCCTCGCGGAGGTCAGCTCATGACCAGGCACTTCCTGCGCGATGACGACCTGTCGCCCGCCGAGCAGGCGGCCGTCCTCGACCTCGCAGAACGGATGAAGAAAGACAGGTTCGGCACCGATGCCAGCGCGGCGTGCGACGGGGCCGACGTGATCGCCACCGACGTGTGGACTTCCATGGGCACCGAAGCGGAGCGGGACCAACGCCTGGCCATTCTCGGTGCAGGGGACTCCTACCGCCTGGACGCCGAGAAGCTGGCTCTGGGCCGGCCCGGGTGCCTGGTGCTGCACTGCCTGCCGGCGCACCGCGGCGAGGAAATCAGCGCCGACGTGATCGACGGGCCGAACAGCGCCGTCTGGGAGCAGGCGGAGAACCGGCTGCACGCGCAGAAAGCCCTGCTGTCTTGGCTGCTGGAGCAACAATGACGACCCCGCTGACCAAGACGGCCAGGCACGCCAGGATCGCCGCCATCCTCGCTCGCGAGCAGGTCCGCTCCCAGGAGGAACTGGCCGAGCTGCTGGAACGCTACGCCAGCGTGCACGTGACGCAGGCGACCCTGTCCCGGGATCTGGACGAACTGGGCGTGGTGCGGCTGCGCTCCGGGGGCACGCTCGTCTACGCCCTGCCGGATGAGCCGGGCGGACCAGGCTCGCTCCCCGGCGGCGCCATCGGAGAAGAAAGGGCCGAATCGCCGCAGGGCTCACGCCTGGCGCGCTACCTGGGCGAGCTGATGACCTCGGCCGATGCGAGCGCCAACCTGGTCGTGCTCAGAACCCCGGCCGGGGCGGCCCAGTTCCTCGCCTCGGTCATCGACCACGCGGCCCTGCCGTCGATCCTCGGCACCGTGGCCGGCGACGACACCGTCCTGATCATCGCGCGCGATCCGGCCGGCGGCGACGCCCTGGCGGCCGACTTCCTGCGCCGGGCCGAGCGCCGACGATGAACGTTCGTCAGTGACCACCTAGCCGGGGTCCAGTCCGCATGGAGTCGGTGTGCCACCGGGTACGCAAGAAGGTACCCAAGGGCCCACCGACTCCGTGAGGCGCCGCCGCCACCGCTCCAGGTGCGACAAAACTGAGGCGTTAGTGCGATAGAAAGAAGAACTGTGGAAGCAGCGGAACAGTCAGCAGGGGATTCGGGCGGGCTCCAAGGGGCTACACGGCTGTGGGGCGGGCGGTTCGGTGCCGGGCCCGCGGAGGCGCTGGCCCGGTTGTCCGTCAGCGTCCAGTTCGACTGGCGGCTGGCCAGGTACGACCTGCGAGCCTCCCGCGCGCACGCCCGGGTGCTGCATCGGGCCGGGCTGCTCACTGACGCCGAGCTCAGCGCGATGCTCAAGGCCCTGGACGACCTGGACCGGGCCGTTGCCAACGGGTCGTTCCGGCCCACGGTCGCCGACGAGGACGTACACACCGCGCTCGAGCGCGGGCTGCTCGAACGGCTCGGCGCGCTGGGCGGCAAGCTCCGGGCCGGCCGCAGCCGCAACGACCAGGTGGCGACCGACCTGCGGCTTTACCTGCGGGATAACGTCCGGCTGATTGCGAGCAGGCTGGCCGAACTGGAGAGCGCGCTGATCGACCAGGCGGCCGCCAGCGGTGACGTGCCCGCGCCCGGCATGACGCACCTGCAGCATGCGCAGCCGGTGCTATTCGGTCACCAGCTGCTCGCCCACGTGCAGGCGTTCGCCCGCGACGTCGGCCGGCTGCGGGACTGGGACAAGCGCGCGGCGGTCAGCCCGCTCGGGTCCGGCGCACTGGCCGGGTCGTCACTCCCGGTCGATCCGCAGGTGCTCGCGGCTGAACTCGGCTTCGACGAGCCGGCGCCGAACTCCATGGACGCGGTGGCCGACCGCGACTTCGCGGCCGAGTTCTGCTTCGCCGCGGCGCTGATCGGGGTGCACCTGTCCCGGCTCGGTGAGGAGATCGTGCTCTGGTCCTCGCAGGAGTTCGGCTGGGTAGAGATCGACGACGCCTACGCGACCGGGTCCTCGATCATGCCGCAGAAGAAAAACCCGGACGTGGCCGAACTGGCCCGGGGCAAGGCGGGCCGCCTGATCGGCGGGCTGACCGGGCTGCTCACGATGCTGAAGGGCCTGCCGCTGACCTACAACCGGGACCTGCAGGAGGACAAGGAGCCGGTCTTCGACGCCGTCGACACCCTGCTCCTGGTTCTGCCCGCCATGGCTGGCCTGATCGCGACGATGCGGGTCAATCCCGACCGGCTCCGTCGCGGCGCCTCGACCGGGTTCACGCTCGCCACCGACCTGGCCGAGTACCTGGTCCGCCGGGGCGTCCCGTTCCGCGAGGCGCACGAGGTGGTCGGGCATCTGGTGGTGTGGTGCCAGGTACACGACTGCGACCTGGCCGACGTGAGCGACACCGACCTGGCCAAGGTCTCCGAGCACCTGACCCCTGACGTCCGGCAGGTGCTGACGGTCGAGGGCGCCCTCGCGGCCCGCAAGGGATTCGGCGGGACGGCACCGGACCGGGTCGCCGAGCAGATCACCGCGCTGCGCGCGACGGTGGATGTGCACGCAGCCTGGGCCGCCGAGGACTTCAGGTAGGTGCCGATCTCGCGGGGCTTCTTCGCCAGGCACGCGGTCGAGGTCGCGCCGGAACTGCTCGGCTGCGTGCTCGAGCACCAGACGGCGGATGGCCTGGTCGCGGTCGAGCTCACCGAGGTCGAGGCGTACGCCGGCCGGTCCGATCCGGCCTCGCACGCCTACCGCGGGAAGACCGCGCGGAACGCGGTGATGTTCGGCCCGCCCGGGCACGCCTACGTCTACTTCACCTACGGCATGCACTTCTGCGTCAACATGGTCTGCCTGGGGGAGGAGGGCAGCGCCTCGGCGGTGCTGCTGCGGGCGGGCGCGATCATCGCGGGCGCGGACCTGGCCCGGGCCCGGCGCACCAGGGGGGCGGTGCGGGCCGCGGACCGCGACCTGGCCCGCGGCCCGGCCCGGCTCTGCCAGGCGCTCGGCATCGACAGGTCGCTGGACGGAGCCGACGTGTGCGCCGCCGCATCGCCACTCCGGGTCAGTACGGGGGCGGGCAACCCACCTCGTTCGGAAAATATGCCAGCCCGGGGGGACGACCCCGCTGGAACCCCCCGGAGAATTGCCACCGGACCCCGGGTCGGGGTGAGCAGCGCGGCCGAGATCCCCTGGCGCTTCTGGTTCGAGGGTGATCCGACCGTCTCGGTGTACCGGGCGCATGTGCCCCGGCGCAAACTGGTTACCCCCTAACGGCCCTTAAGTGGCACCATGCAGGCGTGGACGACATCATCGACGAACTTTCCTGGCGCGGCCTGCTCGCCGACACGACCGATCTCACAGAGCTGCGCTCTGCGCTGAAATCCGGCCGGGTCACCTTCTACGCCGGCTTCGACCCGACCGCGCCGGGCCTGCATATCGGCAACCTGGC
>Ga0208696_1000099_pt1:0-2500 | contig 72108 bp, 69 predicted proteins | sample Sb_taG_9_FD_187711 | JGI IMG/M metagenome (GOLD analysis project Ga0208696, IMG submission 187711) | Peat soil microbial communities from Weissenstadt, Germany - Sb_50d_b_LC metaG (SPAdes) (version 2) | ecosystem: Environmental > Terrestrial > Soil > Wetlands > Peat | place: Germany... | reverse complement strand
TTGCGTGTTTCTTACCGGAGGTAGAGCTACTGGTTGGTCTAGGGGGCCAACAAGCTTACTGAAATCAGCCAAACTCCGAATGCCGGTAAGTTAGAGCGCGGCAGTGAGACTGCGGGCGATAAGGTTCGTAGTCGAGAGGGAAACAACCCAGATCACCAGCTAAGGCCCCTAAGCGTGTGCTAAGTGGGAAAGGATGTGGAGTTGCAGAGACAACCAGGAGGTTGGCTTAGAAGCAGCCACCCTTGAAAGAGTGCGTAATAGCTCACTGGTCAAGTGATTCTGCGCCGACAATTTAGCGGGGCTCAAGCACACCGCCGAAGCTGTGACACTCGCGCGATCGCCCGGCCCTCTATGGTTAAGGTGGATGGCAATTTTGGCCTCTGCGGCTTCGGCTGCGGACGCTTTAATTGCGGCCACTGGCTCCTTTAGGGTCCAGGTGCGCGGGTGGGTAGGGGAGCGTCGTGTGGCAAGGGAAGCAGCGGAGTGATCCAGCTGTGGATGCTACACGAGTGAGAATGCAGGCATGAGTAGCGAAAGAGGGGTGAGAAACCCCTCCGCCGAATGACCAAGGGTTCCTGGGGCAGGCTAATCCGCCCAGGGTAAGTCGGGACCTAAGGCGAGGCCGACAGGCGTAGTCGATGGACAACGGGTTGATATTCCCGTACCCGCGTGGGTGCGCCAATGCCGAGCCCAGCGATGCTAAGCACCTGACGCCAGGGTGCCCTTCGGGGCGCTCAGGTTGATCGTGCGAACCAGACTGGTAGTAGGCAAGCTGTAGGGGTGACGCAGGAGGGTAGCTCTACCGGGCGATGGTTGTTCCCGGAGTAAGGGTGTAGGGCGGTGCGTAGGCAAATCCGCGCACCACATAGCCTGAGACCTGACGCCGAGCCGATTTTGGTGAAGTGAGTAATCCCATGCTGCCAAGAAAAACCTCGCAGCGAGCATCCAAGCGGCCCGTACCCTAAACCGACGCAGGTGGTCAGGTAGAGAATACCAAGGCGATCGGGTGAACCGTGGTTAAGGAACTAGGCAAATTACCCCCGTAACTTCGGGATAAGGGGGGCCGTGTCCGGTGATGGGGCTTGCCCCCTGAGCTAGGCGCGGCCGCAGATACCAGGGAGAAGCGACTGTTTACTAAAAACACAGGTCCGTGCAAAGTCGCAAGACGACGTATACGGACTGACGCCTGCCCGGTGCCGGAACGTTAAGGGGACGGGTTAGTGGCCTTCGGGTTGCGAAGCTCAGAACTTAAGCGCCGGTAAACGGCGGTGGTAACTATAACCATCCTAAGGTAGCGAAATTCCTTGTCGGGTAAGTTCCGACCTGCACGAATGGCGTAACGACTTCTCCACTGTCTCAACCACGGACCCGGCGAAATTGCACTACGAGTAAAGATGCTCGTTACGCGCAGCAGGACGGAAAGACCCCGGGACCTTCACTGCAGCTTGACATTGGTGTTTGGGACGTCTTGTGTAGGATAGGTGGGAGACTGTGAAGCAGGGACGCTAGTCCTTGTGGAGTCATCGGTGAAATACCACTCTGGTCGTTCTGGATGTCTAACCTAGGTCCGTAATCCGGATCAGGGACAGTGTCTGGTGGGTAGTTTAACTGGGGCGGTTGCCTCCCAAAAGGTAACGGAGGCGCCCAAAGGTACCCTCAGCCTGGTCGGCAACCAGGTGTCGAGTGTAAGTGCACAAGGGTGCTTGACTGTGAGACAGACATGTCGAGCAGGAGCGAAAGCTGGGACTAGTGATCCGGCGGTGGCATGTGGAAGCGCCGTCGCTTAACGGCTAAAAGGTACCCCGGGGATAACAGGCTGATCTTCCCCAAGAGTCCATATCGACGGGATGGTTTGGCACCTCGATGTCGGCTCGTCGCATCCTGGGGCTGGAGCAGGTCCCAAGGGTTGGGCTGTTCGCCCATTAAAGCGGTACGCGAGCTGGGTTTAGAACGTCGTGAGACAGTTCGGTCCCTATCCGCTGCGCGCGCAGGAGACTTGAGAGGGGCTGTCCCTAGTACGAGAGGACCGGGACGGACGAACCTCTGGTGTGCCAGTTGTTCTGCCAAGAGCACGGCTGGTTTGCTACGTTCGGAAGGGATAACCGCTGAAAGCATCTAAGCGGGAAGCTCGCCTCAAGATGAGGTCTCCCTCTGGGTTAACCAGGTAAGGCCCCCAGCTAGACGACTGGGTTGATAGGCCGGAGGTGGAAGCACGGCAACGTGTGTAGCTGACCGGTACTAATAGGCCGAGTGGCTTGGCTTCTACTTCATTTGATCTTGCGTCCACTGTGCGGTTCCCGAGATACGGTCGCCAAACAGGCCCTCTTGGCTGCGGGCCGGTGACATCTCAATAGAGTTTCGGCGGTTATAGCGAAGGGGAAACACCCGGTCCCATTCCGAACCCGGAAGTTAAGCCCTTCAGCGCCGATGGTACTGCGCGGGGGACCGCGTGGGAGAGTAGGACGCCGCCGGACATGCTTGAAGAGGGTCGCTCCCGATG